>Ga0209633_10000010_pt1 | contig 245698 bp, 206 predicted proteins | sample Cruoilmetagenom1_FD_187290 | JGI IMG/M metagenome (GOLD analysis project Ga0209633, IMG submission 187290) | Oil polluted marine microbial communities from Coal Oil Point, Santa Barbara, California, USA - Sample 1 (SPAdes) (version 2) | ecosystem: Environmental > Aquatic > Marine > Oil seeps ... | reverse complement strand
CCCGAACTCAGAAGTGAAACATCATCGCGCCAATGGTAGTGTGGCTCCGGCCATGTGAGAGTAGGTCATCGTCAGCTCTCTATTCCTGAATCGCCCCTCAACTTAATTGTTGAGGGGCTTTTCTTTGGCCAAAGGTTGCGGTTTATTGGGTATTTACGCTGATTTATCCACTGTAAAGGTAGTATCCTAGTAGGGCGTTGTCATAAGCTTTTTTTAGAAAAGCTCACCCGTCTCGACCGCTTCTTCAAAATCAAATCCTAACTGCTTGCCTTTGCGCTGTCTCATCTGCTCGATACGCAGCTTACGTCCAGAGACCAGCCGTAGCACCTCACGGCGCTGCTCAGTCGTCATCTCATGCCATAACTGACGCTCAGGTCGACTACGTAAGCAGCCAAAGCAATAGCCTTTTTTATTGCTTTGACAGACACCAATGCATGGATTGGCAATCTCGAACAGCTCAAACTGCTGATTCATGGCGGCTCCATTGCTATTTTCGTTATTCCTTTAATGTGCCTAATCTCATTCTACAACACTATTATGTCGCAAATATTGAATAATAATGTGCGGTTTTATTGTTACTGTTTTTATTAACGTAATGCTATGCTGAGTTTTTATTATTCATATATAGCAATCATAACAAAATTAATAAGTGAGATTATACGTGAACGTTATTTATATTCATGGGCTCGACAGCGATGCGAACTCTACTAAAGGCAAGTTGTTAGAGGATTATTGCCGCCAGTATCATTCTGATATCAATATATTGCGACCTGATTTGAATAAGACGCCTGATCAAGTTTTTAGGCAGATATTGTTATTAATCGAAAATTTGAATAGCAATGGTAATCATGCTGAAGATGGGAAGTTTAAATCGTCAAACACAATATTGGTCGGTAGCTCATTAGGTGGTTATTTTTCTACCTTGGTCAGCAATCATATCGGCTGCCCAGCACTATTATTAAATCCTAGCACGCAGCCGCATATGACATTACAGCGCTTTGCTGATAATTTGGCTCTGAAAGATGATGTTAAAGAGGAGAGTTTGAGCAGTCAGATTTTCCATTCGACAGCCGGTGGTTGGGATATTACTCATGCAGATTTGCAATGGTTTGCAGCGCATCAATTATCGACTATTAATTATCCTGATAAAGTTGCTGTGCTTATTAAAGAAGGCGATGAGCTGTTAAATCCTGAGCTGTCTAAACAATTTTATAAAAGTCAGGGAGTTACAGTAACCATGCAAGCCGGGGGTGATCACAGGTTTAGCGATTTTGGGATGCAATTGCCAATGGTGATTGATATGTTAAGGCAGTTGTTCTAAGTTCAAATAAAACTGACATAGAGGCTAACAGATAACCTGATATATCAAGCAACTTAAATAGACGACATTATCTGACGTGAGCGACTGACTATTACCGTTACCGTCGCTATTTTTCGTTATAATGGTCGAATAGAATTAATCGCACATGAATAGTTAAGGATGCATTTGTGAGTCAATATAATGCGCAATCGTTAGAAGTTTTAGAAGGGCTTGAGCCCGTCCGTCGTCGCCCAGGTATGTATACCGACACCACGCGCCCCAATCATTTGGCGCAAGAAGTTATCGATAACTCAGTCGATGAAGCATTGGCGGGTTATGCCAAGGTTATCAAAGTGCAATTGCATAGCGATGGTTCTTTATCAGTCGAAGATGATGGCCGCGGCATGCCAACCGATATTCATCCCGAATTTAATCAAACGGGTATTGAGCTGATTCTAACCCGTCTGCATGCTGGTGGTAAGTTTTCGACATCTAACTATGAAGTTTCAGGCGGCTTACACGGTGTAGGCATCTCTGTCGTCAATGCGCTATCAACGCGAGTAGAAGTGACGGTATGGCGTGATAGTACGCAGTTTGAGATGGCGTTCGAGAATGGCGCAGCAGTCACATCTTTAACCGAAACAATCAGCTCAAACAAACGTAAGCGTGGTACTAAAGTACACTTTTGGGCTGATGGCAGCTTTTTTGATACGCCTAAATTTAACGTTAAACAACTTAAGCACAATCTAAAAGCTAAAGCCGTTCTAGCAGCTGGTCTAACGATTGAGTTCGTTGATGGTATTAATAATGAAAAAGTCGTTTGGCAGTTTACTGATGGGGTTGTTGAGTATTTAAACGAGCAGCTAGATGGTTTAGAGACTTTACCTGAAGCACCGTTTTATTATAATCACGATGCCAAAGCAGGCGAACGAGCGGGTATTACTTTTGCATTGTCTTGGCTGCCTGATGGCGGCACGCCTGTGCAAGAAAGCTATGTAAACCTTATCCCGACGGCGCAAGGCGGTACGCACGTTAATGGTCTACGTACCGGTATCTTGGAAGCCTTACGCGAGTTTTGTGATATCCATAATTTACTGCCACGTAGTGTTAAGCTGACGGCAGAAGATGTCTGGGACGGGGTGAACTATATCTTATCGCTTAAGTTTTCTGAGCCACAATTTTCGGGTCAAACCAAAGAGCGCTTATCAAGCCGTGAAGCGGCTGGTGCGGTGCAGACATTGGCAAAGGATGCCTTTAGCTTGTGGCTAAACCAGCATGCTGATATGGGTACCCAAATTGCCGAGTTGGCGATTAATAAAGCAGGGCGTCGTCTAAAATCAGCGAAAAAAGTTGCGCGTAAGAAAATCACGCAAGGTCCTGCATTGCCGGGTAAATTAGCAGACTGTCGTGGGGATTTGCGTGATGGCGCAGAGCTGTTTTTAGTGGAGGGTGATTCTGCGGGTGGTAGTGCCAAGCAAGCGCGCGATCGTCATTATCAGGCTATATTGCCACTGCGTGGTAAGATTTTAAATACGTGGGAAGTCTCATCAGATACAGTTTTATCGAGCCAAGAGATTCATGATATTGCCATCGCGATTGGCGTCGATCCAGCGTCAGATGACTTATCTGAGCTGCGCTATGACAAAGTATGTATTTTAGCGGATGCGGACTCTGATGGTCTGCATATTGCTACGTTGATTTGCGCCCTGTTTGTTAAACATTTCCCTGCCTTGGTAGATGCTGGTCACTTATTTGTGGCGATGCCGCCTTTATATCGTGTCGATGTCGGTAAAGAGGTGCATTATGCGCTCGATGAGCCTGAGCTTGTGCATATTTTGGCCAATGTACCGGGCAATAAGAAAGCGCAAATCACACGTTTCAAAGGCTTGGGTGAAATGAGCGCAGAGCAGCTACGAGAGACCACCATGAACCGTGATACCCGCCGTCTAGTGCAGTTAGATATGGATGATATGGTATTGACCAATAGCGTGATGGATATGCTATTGGCTAAAAAGCGCGCGGCAGATCGTAAGTCTTGGCTTGAGAACAAAGGTAACTTAGCCGATATTTCCTAAAGAGTGATGAGAGAGCAGGAATAGGCGTCGATTTTATAGGCTTTATTTATATATGTTTATATATATAAATAATTGAGTAAGCTATCAGGTAATAAAAGCCTGCAAAATTCAGCTAAGCAGCACAAGCTTAATGTTATTATGTAGCTATCTTTTATTACATGGTGCCGTTATGACATCAAAGCTATTTAACCGTTCTAAATCAACTGCTTCTAAGCCTACGCGCTCAAAAGTATTCCCGACATTAAGCAAAAAACATTTGGGTAATTTGGTCCCAAGGCGTGGTAATAAAGCTGCGCCAATTATCGCATCAGCGTTATTAAAGGCCGCTGGTTGGCGTACGGTTGGTGAGATTCCAAATATTCCGCAGGCCGTGGTTTTAGCGCTGCCGCATACCTCTAACGTCGATGGTATTTATGCGATACCTAGCTTATTTGCCCTAGATTTAAAAATCAGTATTATGGGCAAGCATACGCTGTTTAAAGTGCCATTATTTGCGCAGCTATTAAATTGGATAGGGGTTATTCCTATCGATCGCGGTAATAAAGGCTCGGTATTGCAAGCGAGTATCGATAAATTCAAAACCGGTAAGCCACTGTTTTTGGGTTTAGCGCCAGAAGGTACACGGCAATATACCGAAAGCTGGAAATCGGGCTTTTATTATTTGGCAGTAGGTGCTGGTGTGCCAATTTTACCCGTGGCGATGGATTATAAGACCAAAGAGATACGTTTTATGTCGCTGGTTTATCCTAGCGGTGATATCGATGCTGATTTACCAAAAATCTATGCCCAATATCAAGGCGTGATACCCAGACATCCTGAGCGTTTATCGCAGCCTTTACAGGATATTAATAAGCAGATTGATTAAAATCTACCTTTCTTATTATTAAGTATCGTCTTATTACTAATTATCTTTAGTAAAGAAGCCCCTGATAGCAAAATATCAGGGGCTTCTCTTTAACCTTAAAGTGATAAGATTTGAACTAAATTGAATTTCTGCTTAGAAATGCGGCTGACCATTAGATGCTCTGACACCGCCATCAACGGGCAAGTTCACACCAGTAATCATAGACGCATCATCGCTCGCCAAAAAAGTAATGACAGCGGCAACTTCCTCTGGAGCGGCAAGACGGCCAAGTGGGCAGCGGTCTAAAAACTTATCGGTTTTGCTGCTATCATCTTGAATGGTGCTGGTCATATCGGTTTTAGTGACGCTTGGATTGACGGCATTGACGCGCACGCCATCTGCACCGTGATCTAAAGCTAGGGTGCGCGTTAAATTACTGATACCGGCTTTGGCGGCATTATAAGCGGCCATATTCCAGTCACCACCGATGCCAGACAGCGACGAGACATTGATAATATTGCCTTTGGTGGCAATCAGATGTGGCATCGCCGCCTGACAAACATAAAACGTGCCATTTAAATTCACATCGATGGCCGATTCCCAGTCTTCAGAAGACAGCTCGGTGATTTTTCCTTGTATGGCTTTATCGGCATTATTCACCAAAACGTCAATTCTCTCAAACTTGTCGATGACTCTTTTCATCATTTCTTGTACTTGAGCTTCTACGCTGATGTCACAGATGACGGTCAAAAAATTGTCGGTATGAATCCAAGTCCGGTCCTGCGGAAATGCTTCAGCGGTTTCCTGCAAGGTTTCAGCGCTACGTCCAACTAAAACAACGTTTGCGCCTTCGTTTGCAAAGCGAATGGCGGTCGCGCGACCAATACCTGAGCCGGCACCGGTGACGATAACGGTTTTTTCTTTAAAGCGTTTCATGATGTTCAGTCCTTGTTATCATATGATGGTGATTATATAGAGAAAGTCGTTGAGCCTGCGCTAGGATGCTTGATTAGCTCGCGCAACTTTGATTGCTTTTATGCCATCATAACAACTCACTGCTACGAAAGCGACTGTGTATAATTGCGCTTATGTTGTTTAATCTTTTGCTAAAAGTAATGGCCAGGATTATTAGGCTAACATGCATTGTATTCGTTGCAAGTCATACGCCACCATATACATTTAATATTAAAAGGTTGAGATTGTGTCAAATTCGACTACTGCGATTGCTGATAAGCCTCATCTTGGTAATGAGCTAGCCTGCTATGTGCAGACTGATAACTTAGAGATGATATTGCCTGCTATACAAGCACTTGAAGCGCCACATAAAATCCAATATCAAGCTCAAAAACTGGCTTACCACTTACCATTAGGTGAATTGCAGTTGTCAGAACTGGTAGTTTATTTGCCTGAGGGTATGCTTGCCGCTGATATCGAAAGCGTGCGTAAGACCGCTATTAAATCAGTCTTAGCATGGCATAAAGGTTATTTATCTGGGCAAAAAGCCGATATGGTGCACGCGATAGAAGTGTTGGTCTTTGATATTCAGTTTAAAAGTGATATTGAGGAATCAAGCCATGTTGCAGACAAAGGTAGTCAGCATGGCAAATATAAACGCTTAAAACATGATTTTCCTGCCCGCTATTTTATGGAGGATTTAATCATAGATATGAGTGATAGTGGACAGCTGCTACAAATATTTGGCTGGCACGACTGGCAATCGATACTCAATGCGCTTCATACGCCATGCGAATTGTGGCGATTTTTAAGATATCGTTTAGAGCAGCTGCAACAGAGTGCTATTAGTCATGTGCCAAGCTTTGAGTCTGAAGAGGCGTTGATTAATAACTTCGTAAACAGTTCAACGTTATTTACCCAAGCTATCGCCATAGACAATGCGCTGATTAAATATGGTATGCAGGATGAGCCCAATGCCGCCCTGATTGCTATGGCGCTTGCACAGAAAAATCATAGTCCTACTAGCCAGATGTATCAGCAGCACATGCAGCAAGCGGCTATTTTATGGTCACAGCTTAGCAGCCAAATGATAACGACGGTTAGTGAAAAGTTTATTGCTAAGAAAAGTAGGGAGCAACAAACAGAGCTTTCTCATTGGCAGCAGCAAATACTCGATGAATCATTTTTTTCGCGCCATGAGCTGGTTCGTACTTTATATCGGTATCCAAAGCAGCAGCAAAGTCTGCAACAACAAGGTTATGTCGTTCATCAACATTCCTATGAGCGTTTAGGTCGGCATTATGTGCTGATATTTTATGGACAGGATGCAGAAGGACAGCATAGCAAAAAAGCTATTCAACCGAACTTGGCGAAAATTGCTTTAGACGTTGCCACACGTTTACCGATAGCTGAGCTGCATCACGTTATTGTGCTTGGGATAGATTTTATCATAGAGGCGGAAGATAGCTTTATGGATATTGACTTATGGATACAGCCGGTCGACGCCATGAGCCAGCGCGAGCGTCAACTGAGCCAGCGCGAGCGTCAACTGAGCAAGCAACTTCAGCGCTTACAGCAGCAGAACCAAAAATAAAAACGATACGTTATAGCTGTGTGCGACTGGTATCGATTTCAAAATAATTCTACTATAGTAGAAGTATAAATAGGCTTAAAGACTATTATTTCGGCATGCGATGACGAATTTAAATACAGGAAGCTTGAATAAAGAACCTTAAATAAAGGCTTAATCAGTAATCATAAAAAAGACAGCCTAAGCTGTCTTTTTTATTTAAGTTAACGACTATCCATTACTAAATGATAGGCTATTTCAAATTATCATTGTCGTTAGTAGGTGGGAAACCATTATTGTTGATATTACTGTCATCGGTTTCAATGTGGTTAATATCAACCGGTTCAGAACCCAAATCGCTTCTTGAATCTAAGTCATTACTTGTGCCTAAGTTGCTAGGCGTACCAGTATTTGAGCTTAAGTTATTTGGCGTCGTAGATACGGTTGATGCAGGCGTCGTGTTGCTCGCTGCATTTGGCGTATTCTCACGAACTGACGCGGCAAACTTATCTTGAGTTGACGAGTTCGGTGTCAAAGCAGATTTCGCTTTTGCTTCATCACGCTCTCTATCCATCTTATCCTGCATCTTGCGTAAGAAGCGAGCTGCTGCTTCTTGACCGCCAAGACCAAATGATAGAGCAAACGCTACCGCAACTGCACCTAAGGTTAGACCAAATGCGAGGTTAACAATAGAGTCAGCAATACCCATCGCTTTTAGACCCATGGCCAATACTAAGCCCATGATTAATACACGTACGATGTTTGCTAAGAACTGTGAACCTTGCTCAGAGCGCTCAACGACACCAGCGATGATGTTGGCAAGCCAAAAGCCAATAAACAGAATGACCGCGCCGAGGATGATGTTGGCACCAAACGCGATAAACATGGTGATGATGGCCGAGATAGGCTCAAAACCTAGTAAATCAGCGGCAGCGATAGCAGCAAACAACATCGCAAAGAAGATAATCGCATAACCCACTAGGTCAGAGATTTTCTTATCGCCCATCGTCTGCTCTAAACCAACTTTCGCCGGCAACTGATTAATTTGGGTGTTTTCAAGTAGGCCTTTGATAATGTTGGCAACCATACGTACCACATAGAAGGTGACGATTAAAATCGCCGCTGCCATAAAGATATTTGGCAATGCTTCCATGATTTTATTAAGCATGTTGGTCGCAGGGCGAGCAATCACATCGATTTTTAGCGCATTTAAAGCTGCAATAATCGTTGGAATGATAACCACTAAAAATGCTAATGAACCTGCGATATTAGGCAAGCTGTTTTGTTCGCTTAACCCTGCTTTAGTTGCAAGCTTCTGTACATCAAAAGTAGAAACTAAGTTGGTTACAATGCCGCGTACGACTTTGGCGATGATATAACCCACCACAAAGACCACACCAGCGATAAGGATATTAGGAATAAAGCTGAAGATTTTATCAACCATATTGGTCAATGGTGCAAATAAACCATCAAGCTCTAACTGACCAAGTACCATGGTCAATACAATCAACAGGATAAACCAGTAAACCATATCAGCAATGGTGCTGCTCATTGGCTTTACGCCAGCCTTGGCACTTAAACGCTCATCCATCGAGGTTTTTGCTAACGCTGCGTTAATCGCTGTACGAGCAACGGTGGCAATAACCCAACCAACCACACCAACGGCAACCGCCGCAATGATATTCGGTATAAAGGTCAAGACTTGGTTGACCATGTTAGCAAATGGGGTTGAAATAGAATTCAGATTTAATTGACTTAACGCGCCAGCGATGGCGATGATGAAAATAAACCAGAAAACGATTTTGGAGATAATCCCCTCTAAATCGTAGCTTTTACCCGTAGAAGAATTCATACGCTGGTTGAGGTTAATCTTCGATAGCACACCGCGTACAAGGGCGGCGATACCCAGTGCCACAAGCCAGCCAATGATAAAAATTAGAATAGCGCCGATGATGGAGCCAATAGGGCCACCCAGATAACCGTTGAACGATGTATACATTGGATTCATCCTGTCCTCCTTGAATGTTCATGTATCAGCCGTCAAATAATCCACGCTATTAAAGAGAAACAGGATTATTTGCAGGAAACACATACCTAATTATTAGTATTTTTGATTTAAATTATTTAAAAAGCGGTTCTAAACAGGGAACAATCAACACTTTATGTCAATTGTTAACAAAAACTACGTTCTGTTACTTCATACCTTAACTAATTTAGCTTAGCTGATGTAATGAAGGATTTAAAGACAGAAAGCTTAACTGCTTACTATAGTTGTGTGATAAGTTGTTATTTTTGCGGCAAATATTAACATAGACTGTACATTTGACCGATAATTTCACGGGAATCATAGCTCCTAAAACTAAGATTTGTTATGATAGAAGAATGTGACATCTCGCCACTATCCTTATAATTTGAGAGTATTCTATGAAAAAAATTACTACCTTAAGCATTAGCGCCCTTGCTAGTGCGATGTTATTAATCACCGGCTGTAACGCCAGCAATGGTAATCAAGAAACCGCCAGCAAAAGCGTTTCAGTAACTGAAAAAAGCCCAGCCAATGAAAAAGTGGGTTACAGTTTGGGTTATATGATGGCAGAAGGTAATAAAGAAGCGGTCGGCGATCTCAATCTTGATACTTTTGAAAAAGGCTTCCGTGACGGCTATGAAGGCAAAGAGTCAGCATTGACGCAAGAGCAAATGCAAGAAGTATTGATGACCTATCAAAAAGAACAAGAAGAGAAGTTTGTGAAAGATATGGAAACTAAAGCAGGCGAAAATAAAACCAAAGGTGCGGCATTCTTAGCAGAAAATGGCAAGAAAGCTGGCGTGAAAACCACCGCTTCTGGCTTACAATATAAAGTATTGACCGCTGGTACTGGCAAATCACCAAAAGCGACTGACGTGGTTGAAGTAAACTATGAAGGTAAATTGATTGACGGTACGGTATTTGACAGCTCTTATGAGCGCGGTGAGCCAATCGAATTCCCATTAAACCAAGTTATCGCTGGCTGGACGGAAGGTTTACAGTTGATGAAAGAAGGTGGCAAATACGAGTTCTATATTCCATCTGATATCGCTTATGGCGAAGCGGGTAACGCCGGTATCGAGCCAAACAGCACGCTTATCTTTACCGTTGAGCTATTAAAAGTAAAATAAGGCGTTATTAGACTTTTAACTGTTTTAACCCAAAGTGGTTATAAAAAAATGGTTATAAGAAAGCGCTTATAAAAAATAAAAAGCCCTCATACATTATGAGGGCTTTTTCGTGCGCGGCAGTTAAAGGTTAATTATCAATTGATTAATGAATGAAGGGCTAACTAACCAATTAACTCGCGGCTTATAGAGTTTTTTTAAATTACAAAGTCTTTTGGAACACTTTAGAGTTACGGCCGTTATTATACTTCTCACGGCGGGCTTCAGGCAATGCGCTTGCTTCAACTTCCGCAAAGCCTTGCTCGACAAACCAATGCGCGGTACGAGTGGTCAGCACAAATAGCTTATGCAGACCATGGCTGCGTGCTTGTTGCTCTAAAAATGCCAGCAAGTCAGCACCGCGGCTGCCACTACGGTATTCAGGATGTACCGCCACACAAGCGACTTCTGCTGAATCTGCATCCAATGGGTAAAGTGCAGCGCAGCCTAAAATCATGCCGTCACGTTCAATGACGCTATAGTTATCAATCTCTTGTTCTAAGCGCTCGCGTGAGCGGCTGACCAAGATGCCTTGTTCTTCTAGCGGTGATAATAGCTCAATCAGTCCGACCACATCGTCAATATTGGCACGGCGAATCTCTTCATACGGGTCATGGCTAATCAAGGTGCCAGAACCATCACGGGTAAATAGCTCTTCGAGGAGCGCGCCATTTTTGGCATAAGAGATAATATGGGTGCGATGAACCCCTTGGCGGCACGCATTACTGGCGCAGCTTAAAAAGTAATTAATCTCACAGTTTAAATCACGGTCACGTAAGAAGCGGTCGACTTCATTTGGAATCATCTCACGTAGCAAGCGATTATCATGATTGATACCGGCTTCTTCGCCTAAGAATATCAGCTTATCGGCACCAAGCGCCACAGCGGCACTAAGAGCAACGTCTTCAGCCAATAAGTTAAAGACTTCACCAGTCGCTGAATAACCCATAGAGCCTAAAATCACGATATGGTCATGCAAAAGGTTGTTTTTAATGGCTTCAACATCGATAGAGCGCACTTCACCGGTCATCTGATAGTCAACGCCATCACGAATACCATAAGGACGGGCGGTGACAAAATTACCCGAAACCGCGTCGATACGCGAGCCATACATGGGTGAGTTTGCCAAGCCCATCGATAGTTGGGCTTCGATTTGCAAACGAATCGCGCCAACGGCTTGTAAAATAGACGGCATGGCGACGCGCGGGGTCACGCGGATATCTTGATGCAATGGTGAGGCAATGTCTGCGTCTTTGAGGTTTTTTTCAATTTGCGGTCGCGCCCCGTGTACCAATACCAGCTTGATGCCCAAGCTGTGCAATAAAGCAAAGTCATGAATCAAGGTACTGAAATTTGGATGATTGACCGCCTCACCGCCAAACATAATCACGAAAGTCTTACCGCGATGGGTATTAATGTAAGGGGCAGAGTTACGGAACCAGTGTACGTATTCAGGGTTAATCTGTGGCATGGCGCTAGTAGTCATAATGGGAGCAATAGTCGTTAGAATAAGAAAAGGAGCGTGACAGCAAAAGCCTGTCGCTAATGAATTACCATAGCAAAAAACGCCGTTATGAGCTATCTTTTATTTCAGTCGTATTAAGAAGTCTTGGTAGTAAATAGATGATATACACAACCTCAACACGGGATTAGTGTACCGCCAAACGCTTTTTGTTATGCTAAGCGCTATTGCTTTAGTCATAGCTTACACAGATAATTGATAAAAATAACCATCGCTAAAAATAGTCATGGTAAAAAGTTAACATTCATCACGATGACGATATATGATGATGGCTAAGCTAAAAAATTAAGCAATAAAATAGTAGTGTGTGCAATCGGATGGTTGCTTAGCAGTATTATTTTATTGACGTGTTGTATTGACGCGTTTTATAACTATATGGTTTTATCTATACATTGTTGTATTAGCGAATTTTTATTACAAGATTGTTTTATCGATACATTAACTAGGGATAATGAATGTCATGAAGAAAAGTAACCATTTTGCAAACCCGTTCAGTGCGTGGAGCGGACACCGCTTATTTCATGTTGTCGCCGGTACGCTCGTTGGCGTGATGGCAGTGACGCAGGCATCAGCAATGTTGCCAACGCCAGAACAAGCCGTTGATAATTCAGTGGCACTGCAGGCAAATGCCAACCAAGGCAGTAGCTCAAATGCGCAAGCGGTTAATAGCAAAATCACTGCGTCACTCATTAGTGTCGATACCAATGGTCAGGAACTGCTCGTACCGGTGAATGCCAATACGCGTTTGCAGTCAGGTAACGTCTTGGAGTATCAAGGCTACTTTACCAATACCAATGCCGATCGCGTCCGTAAAATGACGGTTACCATGAGTATTCCTGAGCAAGTAGAATTGCTACGTGCCGTATCTCCTGATTTCCCGTATGGCAGTGCTGACGGCAGTAATTTTGCCCGTATGCCGTTACGTGGCAAGGTTGATAATCAACTGCAAGAAATCCCATTAAAGTTCTATAAAGCGGTACGTTGGGACTTAGAAGGTGTTGGTCTTAATGACACCGTCGTGGTTAAATATCGTGCGCGTGTTAAATAAATTCCTTTTTTAATACTTATTTAATACTTGCTGCATTAAAAAAGCACCACAGTGAATACTGCGGTGCTTTTTTTATTGTCGTTTTTTGAGCTTCGGCAGGATGTTTTTTTGATATAGCCAGTGAAAAGTAACATTGATACATCATGTACTGCTGGTATAAGTTTTTCTTGCTTGCTGTGCCTACGCAGACAGAGGCTGCAAAAATCTTATACCAGCAGTACTGTAGCCTTTAAGTTGTTTTGATCATATTTGCTGTTCATTTATCGATTAAGGAGCTGCTAAAGCGTTGCATATTTACTCTGTGCTTTGTCTTTCAGTGCTTTGTCTTTAATAAGTTGTTTAATTGCATTGATTTGTGGGGTAGTGGCTTGTGCGCCAGCCGTCATCAAAGCGCCGCGCTGGCTGGTATCGATTGAGCTGATATGAGCAACATTTGGCGTGATGATAATATCAGCGCGATCGCGCTCAAGGCGCATCGATGCAGCATGGCTCGTGCTTGCTTGACTGGAATCAGTGCCATTTACGGCGGCATTTGCGATAACACTGCTCTCAAGAAAGCCCCAAAAACTGGTTAATGAGTTGATGGTCGGTTTTTTATTGCTGGCGGAAGTATTAACATTAGCAGCAGTCACATCAACGGCGATGATAATATCGGCACCCAAGTCACGCGCGGTATCAACCGGTACTAAGCTGACCACGCCGCCATCGATATATTTTTTACCGACTTGTTCAGGAATGCGCGGCGCAATAAAAATATTAGGCACACTACAGGATGCTTGTACCGCAAGTCCAGCATTGCCACTGCTAAAAACTGCCTTTTTTAGCGTGTGTTTTTCGGCAGCAACCGCGGCAAAGCTGATAGGAAAGTCCTCTATAGCGCGTCCGCTTACTTTGGTATTGATAAAGTTTTTAAGCTTAATACCTTCAATAAAGCCTTGGTTGGATAAGGTGAAATCTGTCAATTCACTATCAGAAGTATTTAACGCTAAGCGCTCGAGCTGCTTGGCATTATAACCACTGGCATATAAGCTGCCAACCAAGCTACCGACACTGGTACCGACCACTAGCGTCGGCGTAATGCCATTTTCTTCTAAGGCTTTAATCACCCCAATATGAGCAAAACCTTTTGCACCGCCGCCGCCTAAGACTAGGGCGACTTTTGGTTGATTGTTTATAGGCGTGACTGTCTCACTAGCTAGCGTCAGGCTCTGACAAGCACTCATAGACAATCCTAATATGCCAAGCATACTGAATCGCAGTAATCGTGATAAATGACGATATGGGTAATAGTTAGCAAATAAAAACATAAAAAACCTTAGCAAAAATCGTCATAGAGGAATAAATGATTATACGATTATACGATAAGCCATTCATCAATAGCTTACTCAGAAATCAGCTAGACGCCGTATCGCTAAATAGCTTAGCATAAGCAAGTAGCTTGTCAGTTATAATCATAATGACTGAGTGTTTTATAGCAGGTTGCTGATTATAGCTTTTATAAGACGGCTCAGACTTTAAAAAATAGACGACAAAAAAAGATAGTTGATTAAATAATATTTACCTTAACATCATTAGGATTATTGATGCCCATATCGGTTAAGCACGCGACAGTGAATCCATCAGACCATATTAGGTCTGATATGCCCGTTTCGGCGCTTGATATGCCGGTGACGGCGCTGGCGGGTGTGGGACCAAAAGTGGCCGAGCAATTGGCCCAATTGGGCATTGAGCGTATTTTCGATTTGCTGCTGCATCTGCCGCGTGATTATGAAGATCGTAGCCGACTGGTATCGATAGCCGATGTGGCGCATGGGCAAGCTGCCTTGATTACAGGGCGAGTGGTACATGTCGATACCAAGCGCAGTGGCATGACGGTGGTGGTCGATGATGAGACTGGCACCATATCGCTGCGTTTTTTTAAGGTATATCAAGGTCTTGCGCAAACGATGAGTATCGGCACGCAGTTGCAATTATTTGGTGAAGTAAAGGTCAGTCGTTACGGTAAGCAGATACATCATCCTGAATATCAAATCATTAGCAGTAATGAAGCCGTCATTAATACAGGCTTACAGCCGATTTATCCTAGCGTGAAAGGCTTACATCAAAATAAGCTGCGCACGCTAATTAAGCTTGCGCTGCAAACGGTTCGTACTCAAGGTTTGCCGATGACTTTGTTTACGCCGGCTGACTTTGCTGTGGTCGCTGATTTACCGTTAGTACCTTTTGAGCCTGCTAAATTAGCAATTGCGGAACATGATTTTCCAGACGATATATTTTCAACCCTCGCGCGTAGTGTGCCTGACAATTCTATTAACAATAGTGTAAATAGAGCTGCGTCCTCTATTTATAACGTAAATAATGACTCTAATACAGCCACTGCTAATGATATTGCTAATAATAACGTCTATAACTTAACCATATTTGAAGCCTTAGTATTGCTGCATACGCCGCCGACTTATACCGATGCAGGGCGACAATATCAGCTGCTGACGCAATTAAGTGCCCGTACCCATGCGGCTTGTCAGCGTCTAATCATTGAAGAATTAACCGCCCATCAACTTAGTTTGTTATATCGCCGTCAGCAATTACATCAGTATAAAGCGCCTAAATGTACTAGCCAAAGCACGCTGACGGATAAGCTATTTGCGGCATTGCCGTTTGACTTAACCGGTGCGCAGCAACGAGTCATGAAAGATATCACGGCTGATATGGCGACCTCTATTCCAATGCTAAGACTGGTACAAGGCGATGTCGGCGCCGGTAAAACCTTGGTTGCGGCAGGAGCGGCGGGTTATGCATTGGATAGTGGCTGGCAGGTGGCGGTCATGGCTCCAACGGAAATCTTAGCAGAGCAGCATTTGGTGAATTTTAAAAACTGGTTTGAGCCTTTAGGGGTCGGCGTTGGCTGGCTCGCTGGTAAGCAGACAGCTAAGCAGCGCCGCGAAGCCTTAGCGGCAGTGGCGGAAAATACGGTACAAGTGGTCGTTGGCACCCATGCATTATTTCAAGAGCAGGTACAGTTTGCCAAATTGGGCTTGGTTATTATTGATGAGCAGCACCGCTTTGGCGTTGAGCAGCGTATGGCCTTGACCAATAAAGGCGTGGTGAATAGCACGCCGCATCAGCTAATCATGACAGCAACGCCGATTCCGCGTACGCTCGCGATGAGCGTTTATGGTGATATGGATACTTCCATCATCGATGAGTTGCCACCGGGGCGTACGCCAATTACCACGGTGACGATTGACCGTAACCGCCGCGATGAAGTCATTGAGCGTATTGCGGTCAATTGTGAAGCAGGCAGGCAGGCGTATTGGGTCTGCTCATTGGTAGAAGAATCCAGCGTGCTTGATGCGCAAGCAGCAGAAGCGACTTATGAAGACTTAAATGAGCGCTTGGATATTCGCATTGGCTTGGTACATGGCAAAATGAAATCCGCTGACAAACAAGCCATCATGCAAGAATTCAAGACTGGCAATCTTGATTTGCTGATTGCCACTACCGTTATCGAAGTGGGTGTTGATGTTCCTAATGCGTCGTTAATGGTCATTGAAAATGCTGAACGATTGGGTTTATCGCAATTACATCAGTTACGTGGGCGCGTTGGTCGTGGTTCGACCAAAAGTTTCTGCGTACTATTATACCAAAAGCCGTTATCAGAGACGGGCACGGAGCGCTTAAATGTGCTGCGCGAAAGTACCGACGGTTTTGTTATTGCGCAAAAAGACTTAGAGCTACGCGGCCCCGGTGAGCTGTTAGGCAAACGTCAAACCGGTAACGTCGGTTATTATCTGGCCGACCTTATCCGTGATGAGCAATTATTTGCCATTGCACAGAGCTTAGCAAAACATCTTATTAGCGATCCGACACGTAAAGCAGATGTTAGCCAACTTATTCATCGCTGGATGCCAGAGGCCAGTCGCTATACCAATGCTTAATGCTGATTGACGCAAGAATTTTCCTGATACTGATTGACATAAGAAAAGCCATTATTCTTTTAGAGATAATGGCTTTTCTTTATGGTTTTTATAAGTTATATAGATGATAAAAGATAATGTCGGTCGCTTAAAATTTATAAACAAGATGTTCTGCTAGTTTATTACTTCTATCGTATTCGCTTTGAGAGTTTTTACATTAGCCTATTCTTAGTAGACGCTAAACTTACGAACCTAAGACACTATATATAAAAATAAGATGATGACTTGATATATGCTATCCTCAATAAATTTACAGACTAATGTAATCATAAATAGTGCTGCGCGGGTTAAAGGTTGACTGTGAGCACGCGTACAGTATTTATAAGCTGCTCTTTTTTTAAGCTTAAAACGCATAAACATATTGTTTATTGTATGGCTTTATTAGGCAGCTTTGATTGACGCTAGTCTGTTTTTTTTCCTATTATGTTTCTAACATTATATTTCTTATACCATTTCTAATTGCCTGTATTGACAGAGAGTTATCATGAGCGATGTTGAAGACCACAAGCTGCCAGTTGAATCTGAGCTACCACCTTACCGCCAAGCGGATGGGCGAGCGCCTAAACCAAGGTCGAAATTTCCCTTATGGTTGTTGCCGGTATTGGCTATCGTGCTTGTAATCGGGGTATTGGTCGGCAAGTACTGGGGCGGTGATAAAGCGGTGAGCAAGGAGTCGCCAGCTGCTAACAGTGTGCAAAACGCTAGCGCAAACCCAGACGATGCCAGCAGCGCGCAAGCGGTGTTGTCGGTCGAAACGGTGTCACCAAGCCAAGACAGTATTGGTAACACGCTCAGTGCCGATGGCACCATCAACGCTAAAGATGTCGCTAATGTCAGTGCCAAAGTAAACGGCGTTGCTATCGAGCGTATATTGGTCGAGGAGGGCGATCGTGTCAAAGCGGGGCAAGTACTGGCGATATTTGATACCGATGCCATGGAGCAGCAAGTCTTGCAAGCTGAAGCCGATGTTGCCGAAGCCGAAGCAACGCTTGCCAATGCGACTGCCGATGCCGCTCGTGTCCTGCCGCTGATTGAGATTGATGCCATCAGTAGACAAGAAGCGGATCGCTATCGCACCTCTAAACTGCAGGCACAGGCGGCATTACAAGCGTCCAAAGCGCGCCTAAGTACCCAGCGTTTAAGTGTCAATAATGCCAATGTAGTTGCACCGGTCAGCGGTGTCATCAGTGAAAAAATGGCTGAGGTCGGTATGGTCGCTGGCGGTGAGCCATTATTTACCATTATTAAAGGCGGTGTTTTGGAGTGGCGCGCGGATATCGATCCTAAACTTCTTGGTGAAGTCAATGTCGGCACGCCAGTACGCGTCAGCTTACCGGGCGGCGATTCAGTCATGGGGCAAGTCAGCCGCATTGCACCAACTGCTGATGATAACCGCCAAATTACTATTTATGCCAGCCTTGCTGCGAACTCAAAAGTACGGGCAGGGATGTACCAAACGGGCGAGTTTTTATTGGGTAGTACCAGCGCTCAAACCGTGCCGAATAGCGCCATTGTTAGTAATGATGGTTATGATTATGTGATGCTAGTGACCAATATCAGCAGCCAAGACGGTCAAAACATTGGCCGTATCAAACAACAACGCGTGACCTTAGGTGAGCGCTTTGGTGATAGTGTGGCGCTGACAGAGCCATTACCTGCAGAAAGCCGACTGGTAAAGCAAGGCGGTAGCTTCTTAAACGATGGCGACTTAGTACGTGTCGTTGACGGCCTAAATACAGCCAATGATAAATCGGGTAGCCAAGCTGGTAAAACGGCAACCGCCGCCACTACTGGCACAGCCACGCAGGCGCGCTCATGAGTTTAAATGTTTCCGCTTACTCGATTAGAAATCCTTTAGTTGCTATCTTGCTATTTGTGCTGCTGACATTGGGCGGCATCTACGGCTTTATGCAAATGAAGGTGCAGCAATTCCCTGATATTGACCTGCCAGCGGTGGTGGTTACGGTCACTTTACCGGGTGCTGCGCCATCACAGCTCGAAAACGATATTGCAAAAAAGGTGGAAAATAAGCTCACCAGTATTGAGGGTGTCAAACATATTCGCACCACCCTACAGACGGGCGTAGCGACCATCGCCACCGAGTTTGTCTTAGAAAAAGACATTCAAGAAGCGGTCGACGATGTGCGCTCGGCAGTCGGTGAGGTACGGGGCGATTTACCAGCCGCTGCCAATGATCCCATTATTACCAAAGTCTCAACGTCAGGTTTCCCCGTCGTTACCTACTCTGTTGCCTCTGAAAATATGAATGTGGAGGATTTATCTTGGTTCGTCGATGACACCATTACCAAGCGTCTCTCTGATATACCGGGTGTCAGTACCGTCAGCCGTATCGGCGGTTTGCAGCGTGAGATTACGGTTGCCGCTGACCCTATTACTCTAAGTGGTCTTAAGCTTTCTATCACTCAGCTATCCAATCAAATCACTGGTATTCAGCAAGACAGCTCAGGCGGTGAAGCAGAAGTAGGCAAAACCACCCAGACCATTCGTGTGCTTGGGGCGGTTGAGCGCGCCAGTGATTTAAACAATTTACAAGTTGCTGTGCCGACAGGTGGTACGCAAGCGCTCGGACGTATGGCGCAAATCACCGATGGCGCCGCTGACCCAAGCTCGATTGCCAAGCTAGATGGTGAAACCGTGGTGGCATTTAATATCACCCGTTCGCGCGGTGCCAGTGAGGTTGAGGTCATGGAGCTGGTTGATGCTGAGCTTGCCAAGCTGTCAGCCGATATCGGCAATATCGATATTGAAAAAGTCTACGATAGAGCCACGCCAATTGCCGAGGATTATCAAGCATCTTTACGCATGCTGATAGAAGGCGGTTTGCTTGCCGTAGTCGTGGTGTTCTTATTTTTACGCAATATCCGAGCGACCTTTGTAGCGGCCGTAGCGTTGCCATTGTCAGTCATTCCTACTTTTTTAGGTATGTACTTATTTGGCTTTAGTCTTAATATTATCTCGTTATTAGCACTGTCATTGGTCATCGGTGTACTGGTCGATGATGCGATTGTAGAAGTCGAAAATATCATCCGCCATTTGCGTATGGGCAAAACCCCTTATGAAGCAGCGATGGAAGCGGCTGATGAGATTGGCTTGGCAGTCGTCGCGACCACCTTTACTCTAATTGCGGTATTTTTACCGACGGCCTTTATGGGCGGTATTGTCGGGCAGTTTTTCCGGCAATTTGGTTGGACAGCGGCCTTATCGATATTTGCGTCGTTAATGGTCGCGCGCCTAATCACCCCGATGATGGCCGCTTATATATTGCGCCCAGAAAAAAAGCACGTTGAAAAACAAAGCGCGCTGATGGATTGGTATTTAAAAGTGGTCTCATGGACGCTGCATCATCGCTGGATTACGATGGGGGCGACGTTAATACTATTTGTGGCGTCGTTGGCTTTGGTGAAATTACTACCGACATCCTTTATCCCTGATAATGATATTGACCAGACGCGGGTTGAGATTGAGCTGACCCCAGATGTGGCGCTTGAAGATACCGAGCGTGTTGCGGCGATGGCCAGTGAACGTATATTGGCGATGCCTGAAGTGACCAATATTTTCACCTCAGTAGGAGAAGCGCAAGCAGCAATGGAAGCCAGCTCAGGCGGCAAAGCTGAAAATATCGCAGGTTTGGATATTGTGCTTGCTCCAAGGGCAGAGCGCGGCTCTAAGCAAGAGATTGAGCGCCAAATAAGCAGCATGTTGGCAGAAGTGCCGGGCGCGCGCTTTTCCGTTGGTTTATCGAGTGGCGGTGAAACCGGTTATAATTTTTCTTTAACCAGTACCGATCCGCGCCTACTTGAGCAAACAGCGCAGCAAATGATGGCAGAGATTCGGGCGTTACCAAGCGCTGGTGCTGTCACTAGTGATCGCAGCCTACCGCGCCAAGAGCTGACAGTGACACCAAACAGACTGGCGATGGCGGATAAAGGCGTGACCACGCAAGATATTGCTACGACCTTACGGGTGGCGACCGTAGGCGATTATGAGCAGCGTTTATCTAAGCTCAATCTCGATACGCGGCAGATACCGATAGTGGTACGTTTGCCAGATATCGCCAAGCAAAATGTCAGTCAATTAGAAGGTCTATATGTGCCGAGTGCCTTACCAGCTGGACAAGGCGTACGAGTAGGTGAAGTGGCGTCGTTAGATTTTGGTACTGGGCCTGCGCAAATCAGCCGCCTCGATCGTGAACGGGCGATTAGTATCACCGTCCAGCCTGCCAATGGCGAGCTTGGTGACTTGGTACAAGCGGTTAAAAGCATACCCAGTATGCAACAGATGCCAGCCTCTATTACCATTATTGACCAAGGGCAAGCGGAAAACATGGCTGAGCTATTTAGCGGTTTTGTGATTGCGATGTCGGTTGGTGTGGTCTGTATCTTAGGCGTGCTTATTTTATTATTTGGTCGGATATTGCAGCCCTTTACCATTTTGATGGCGTTACCGTTATCTATCGGTGGCGCTTTTGTCGGCTTGGTGATTACCAATAGCAGTCTGTCGATGCCATCGATGATTGGTTTTATTATGCTGATGGGTATCGCCACCAAAAACTCTATCTTATTGGTCGATTATGCATTGATTGCACAGCGCCGAGGTTTGGCGCGTTTTGATGCCATTATCGATTCTTGTCGTAAGCGTGCGCGGCCAATTATTATGACCACCATTGCGATGGGCGCTGGCATGCTGCCTTTAGTTTTTGGTTGGGGCGATGCCGACCCTACCTTCCGTCGTCCGATGGCCGCCGCAGTATTGGGTGGTTTGGTGACCTCAACCTTATTAAGTCTCGTCGTCATTCCCGTGGTTTATACCTTGATGGATGACTTATCAGGATGGTTTGGTAAATGGTTAATACCGCATGGTAAAGATAAAGAAAGCACAGTTATCGAAAAGTAGTCAGTGCTGGTAAAACTTCTGGGTCAATCACATAGGAAGTGGTTGATCTAGAGTATTTGGAGGCGAATCAGCTGTTTGCCATCGGTAGGGTTGACGTATTTTTAATCAACCATTCAAATTTAAATGGTCTATTAATGGCATTAAAGGTAAAAGTATCTGGTTCCATTTGGTTATCTTAAAATTGGGGTGTCTTCAAATAAGACTAGCGTTCAAAATCCTCCAAGTCATTAATCGCTAAGATAGTTTTCTTGCTACACTCTCTTAAAGTCCTGTTACCTACCAATATTTCAGACAGTGAATAGACCTCATGAAAAATACTGAGCCAATAAACCATTTATTTATCAGGACCTATGACAGCCAGCTTGAAGGTCATACTCATGATTACCATCAAATTCTTATACCATTGATGGGTAACATTAGAATGGTTATTAGCGATCAGACCATTGATGTTGCTTATGGAGAAGCATTGGTTATCAAAAAAGGTGTTCACCATCAATTTCAGGCAAGAGAAGACTTTCGTTTTTTAGTAATAAATATAGAGAATATTGACTTTTTAGGGTTGACACTAAATGAAGCGCATTTTTCAATGGACGAAAAGACCTTGTTATATATCTCTTTCGTTGAAAAACAATTGACCTCTGCTTACAACCAACAGTTAGAAAGGATGATGTTTGAGTTATTAAAAGCGCTTCTTGGAAATATGCAGATGAGTAAACGACTGGATACTCGCTTGACTGCAGTTGTTCACACTATAAAGAATGATATCGCCACCAACTATACGACAAAGTCACTTGCTGAGATTGCCTGTCTGAGTGAAAGTCAGTTTAAGGTGTTATTCAAAGAGCATCTTGGCTGTACGCCCAACGCCTATATTACCAACCTTCGCATGAAGTCTGCTCTTGGTCTCATTCTAAATACTGACACACCTATTGCGATTGTGGCTGAGAAGTGCGGTTATGATAATGTTTCTGCCTTTATACGTCGTTTTTCTAGCGTCTATCATCAGACGCCATACAGACTGCGTTGTAACAACCAGAATATGAAGCACACAAGAATAAGCTGATCAGCATATATTTCAATCTATTCCCACAAACCCTGCAGCATCAATTTTATTATCATAGCGGCATCATTCAAATGCACGCTAGGTAAAGAGATGAAATTGAATTTTCACAATCAATCAAAGCAGGATATTGTAAATTTTTCTGCACCTATAGGATTTTTGGCAATATGGAGTGGTGGTGCCATCTTTGCAAAGGTTGGTTTGCAATATACCGACTCTTGGAGCTTTTTATTCTTAAGATCAGCAATCGCTTTATCACTGCTACTAGCCATCTATCTAAAATCTGCCCATAAAAAGATAGCTATCACTGAGCTTAAGAAAGACCAGCTCAAAGGCATTATATTTTCAGGTCTATTGCTACAAGTATTCTATTTAACGTTTTATTTTTCAGCTATTAACACAGGACTATCCCTTGGCATTATTATACTGGTGCTTGGTATACAGCCAATTATAACGTCGCTACTAAGTGCAAATACGGTTAGCGTTAAAAACTTAATACTACTAGCGATTTGTTTTTCAGGCTTGGTTTTATCAACATTGGGCTATCATAGCGTTGATAAGATAAATGCTTTAGGTATGATGCTTTCCGTACTGGCATTACTATCCATCACGTTTGGTACTATTGCTCAAGCTAAGGTTAAAACGCCGCCTATTTTAACCTTATTGATTCAGACTATATTCTCGTTTTTGATATTCTCCGCTGTGATTGTTTATCAAGGATTATACTTTGAGGTCAATGCTTACTCTCTGCTTGCATTGATATGGATGGGCGCAGTGGTTTCCGTAGGGGCTTATTTATTATTGATGCTTATGCTCAAATATAGCGCCGCAGATAAAGTAAGCACCTTATTCTTCTTGTTGCCTTTATTAACGATGATATTAGAGAGTCTGGTTTTTGATAGCACTTTGAGCGCATTAACTATTTTTGGTGCTATTTTGGTCTGCGTAAGCTTGTTCATTTATCAAACTCAAAAATCTTCTTAAAATAGCAAATGCTTGTGGAATAGGTCAGTATCGGATTTTAAATTAAACATAACTGAATTCATCCTCAAAAATATCATTTTATCTAAACAATGAAATATACTTTCACTATGTCAATAGATCAGTGCATTGACATAGTGAAAGTTCAATATAAAAAAGGCATGTTAAAAATAGTCTGCTGCTGGGATAAATTTTTCTTGCTTGCTGTGCGCTTCGCACTTTTCGATGCTTCGCAAAATTTATCCCAACAGCCCTGTATTCTTTTTAAGTTGAGTCGACTATATGTATGAGCGTACAGCTAAGTATTTATAATTCATGAATATAAAGCGTTTTACAGGCTTTATATCCTATAAAGCAATCCTTCAAAATCCCCACTATCCAATCCTTTTCTCATAGCCTAATCTTATCAACATGAATTTTACTCATCTTTAATTTAAATAGTATCATTTTTATTCATGATTTGGTTCAGGTATGATTTATCCCATACACAAATTTGGTTTTATCTCGACAATGAGAATAGATTAGGGTAGCGGATTATCATGAGTAAACAATTCACCTGTTCAATTAAGCGCATTCGTTTTGATGAAAACTATCATCCTGCCGACAGCACGCGTCTGACCACTAACTTTGCAAATTTGGCGCGCGGTGAGCATCGCCAAGAGAATTTACGCAAAACGTTAACCATGATTAACAATCGTTTTAACGCCTTGGCGCATTGGGATAACCCGACCGCAGACCGTTATTCTGTTGAGGTTGATATTATTTCTGTCGATATGGATGTCGCAGGTAATGGTGATACATTCCCTGTCATCGAAACGCTCAAAACAACGATTATTGACCATAAAGACAACAGCCGTATTGACGGTATGATTGGCAACAGTTTCTCCTCTTACGTACGCGATTATGACTTTAGTGTCGTCCTGCCAGAGCATTTCGATAAACATCCTGCATCGCAACCGCCAGAAGATTTTGGCGATTTACATGGCAAATTGTTTCAATATTTATTGAACTCAGAGGCTTACCAAGCCAACTTTACTAAAAAACCGGTCATTTGCCTCAGTGTGTCTACTAGTAAGACCTATCAGCGTACGACCAATCAGCATCCGGTATTAGGGGTTGAGTACAGATTAGATGGCTGCTCTTTGAACAAGGGGTCATTGACCGATGAGTACTTTTCCAAAATGGGCTTAACCGTACGCTACTTTATGCCGACAGATAGCGCCGCGCCTTTGGCATTTTATTTTGCCGGTGACTTGCTGACGGATTACAGCGATTTTGAGCTGATTAGTGCGATCAGTACCATGGAGACTTTCCAGAAAATCTATCGCCCTGAAATTTACAATGCCAACTCAAGCGCAGGTCAAGTCTATCAACCGAGTTTAAACTACCAAGATTATTCACTGACGCAAATTGTCTATGACCGCGCAGAACGCAGCCAAATGGCGGTGACGCAAGGTAAGTTCACAGAAGCGCAATTTATTAAGCCCTACCAAGCTATTCTTGAGGAATGGGCGGCAAACTATGATGTTGCAAGCGAGACTGTTCAAAGAGAAGTAGGTCAAAAAGAAACGGCTAAAAAACAGGCTGCTTAACTGAGCGACAACTAATTAACTGACCTATAAAATACGAATGAATAAGAAGATGAATCCCATGACAATATTATTACCGACACAAAAATTGTTACCGACATCAACTGCGGGCAGCTTACCGAAACCTTCTTGGCTTGCCGAACCTGAAAAAATTTGGTCACCTTGGGCATTAGAAGGCGAGCAATTGCTTGAAGCCAAACAAGATGCGCTACGTTTAACATTGCAAGAACAGCGACATGCAGGGATTGATATTGTCAGTGATGGCGAGCAGACGCGTCAGCATTTTGTCACCACCTTTATTGAACATCTTGATGGCGTCGATTTTGAGAATCGTAAAACCGTTAAAATTCGTAATCGTTATGAGGCCAGTGTGCCGTCAGTGGTTGGCGCGGTAAGTCGTCAAAAGCCAGTATTCGTTGAAGATGCGAAGTTCTTACGTCAGCAAACTGATCAGCCAATTAAATGGGCGCTGCCCGGTCCGATGACCATGATTGATACCTTATATGATGGTCATTATAAAAGCCGTGAAAAATTGGCGTGGGAATTTGCTAAAATCCTCAATCAAGAAGCGCGAGAATTAGAAGCGGCGGGTGTAGATATCATTCAATTTGATGAACCTGCGTTTAACGTGTTCTTCGACGACGTCAACGACTGGGGTATTGCTACTTTAGAGCGTGCCATAGAAGGTTTAAAATGTGAGACGGCGGTGCATATATGCTACGGCTACGGCATCAAAGCCAATACCGATTGGAAAAAGACACTGGGTTCAGAGTGGCGTCAATATGAGCAAGCCTTTCCTAAGTTGCAGCAGTCGAATATCGATATTGTCTCGTTAGAGTGTCAAAAATCACATGTACCGATGGATTTGATAGAACTCATTCGCGGTAAAAAAGTGATGATTGGTGCCATTGACGTTGCAACTAATACCATTGAAACCCCTGAAGAGGTTGCGGATACACTACGCAAAGCGCTGCAATTTGTTGATGCGGACAAGCTCTATCCTTCGACCAACTGCGGCATGGCACCGTTATCGCGCCAAGTGGCACGAGGAAAATTGAGCGCGTTAAGCGCAGGCGCGGCAATCGTGCGTCAAGAGCTGACGGCTTAGGATTTATTAACTAAACTGATGCAAAATTTAGCTTTTATAAGTTGGGTTTTTAACCCCGCCTATAAAAGCTTGTTTAAACTCATGAGTGACCTCAGTTATCAATGTACTTACCGATTTAACATTTAGGATTGCAGCAATGAGTAAAGATGTGATTGAAGCAACCGACTTTAGAGATGCCATGTCTTTGTTGACGACCGCCGTCAATGTAGTCACCACTAAAGGTAGCTCAGGTGCTCATGGGTTTACTGCCTCGGCGGTATGTAGCGTCACCGATACACCGCCAACCTTGCTGGTCTGTATGAATCAAACGGCTCGCTCACATGCTCATTTTCTTGAAAACAAAACCTTGAGTGTTAATGTGTTGGGCGCACAGCATGAATCTATATCCAATGCTTTTGCTTCTAAATTATGCTCAGAAGAGCGCTTTGGGCACGGTGCTTGGACGACATTAGCGACAGGTGCGCCTATTTTAGAAGATGCATTGGTCAGTTTTGACTGTGAGATTGAGGATATTCAGCAAGTTGGTACGCACAGTGTCTTTATGTGCCGAGTTGTTGCCATCAAACAAGGCTATCAACAAAGCAGTGCTGATGAAAGCTTGGTGTATTTCAACCGCGCTTACCATCAAGTAGGTCAGGTAGAAATCGTTTAAGCTGACTTTCTGACATTGATTATCTAATGGTCATCTAACTATAATCAGCTTAATATCAAGCCGATACAGTGAAACTGGAATGAATTTTTTGTAGCCTCTGTCGGCGTAGGCACAGCAAGCTAGAAAAATTTGTACCAGTTTCACCTTGTCAGATAACGTATTCATGTTATTTAGCATCGACTATAAAACTATCATTTAACCGAGAAGTAACTATCCTGTGGAACTAATCATTTTTTTAATAATAGGCGCGCTAGCAGGATTTGCTGCGGGGCTTTTTGGTGTGGGCGGCGGTACGATTATCGTACCACTATTATTTATCGTTTTTACCCAAATGGATTACAGTCCTGACAGCATCATGCATTTGGCCTTAGGTACGTCACTGGCGACCATCATTGTCACCTCTATCAGCTCGCTCATGGCGCATAATAAAAAGGGCGCCGTCATGTGGCCGGTCTTTAAAAACCTAGCACCCGGCTTAGCGATTGGCTGTTTTTTAGGGGCAGGCATTGCAGGACAGATATCTGGGCTATATCTTCAGCTTATCGTTGGCGTGTTTTTGCTTTGGGTCGCTTATAAGATGTTTTTCGGTGGCAAAAAACAAGTCGTTAGTCATGCTAATGATGTCGCTGGCGTTAATACAGAACTGCCTTCAAAACCTAAGCAACTAGCAGCAGGCGGGGTTATTGGTATCGCTTCTGCCATTTTTGGTATTGGCGGCGGTAGCTTAACCGTACCTTATTTAACGCGTTACGGTGTGATCATGCAAAAAGCCGTTGGCACGTCAGCAGCGTGTGGCTTGCCCATTGCCATTGCTGGAGCGTTAGGCTTTATGTTCTTTGGGATGCAGCAACAAGTTGATGTGCCCAATACCATTGGCTTTGTCCACATTTATGCCTTTTTAGGGATTAGTATCATGAGCTTTTTCACCGCTAAGTTAGGTGCAAAAGTCGCCCATATACTATCACCAGAGCTTTTAAAGAAATGCTTTGCGGTATTATTAACCGTGGTGGGATGTTATTTCCTTTTTAAAGGGTTAGTTTGAGCATAAAAAAAGCCCTCACTGCGGTGTTAAACAGCAGCAAGGGCTAATAGTTGAGTCAATAGGATGATACTTTATTACTCAGTATGATACTTTATTACTCGCTCACAAAGATTGTCAGCGAGTAATAAAGTATCATACTGAGATTATCGTAAAGTATTGATTTTGCTACTCGCTAATTCATACTAAAAATAATAAAGTATCATACTGAGTAGCTTCAATAATAGTATTGAGTTGTATCTTGGAGTAATAAAGTATCATACTGAGATAGTTGTTTCTGTAAAATACTAGACCTATTTTAAACTACTTATTTGTTTTTTTAAAACTTCGTTAATAGTATTTATATCCATGAAGTGCCCTGTGGCAAACTTAGCTATAATATTAAACGTATTCTTAGTAGCTACTTCAAGCGGAAAGTCGCTTATGACGTAAAAAGCTATCCTTCCAATTCTCTCTTCTTGCGTATTATAATCTAATGACTCTAATGCTTTTTTGAGACATGCGTAAATAGCATTCTCCATAATTTGAGTGTTATTTATAGAGCCAGTAAGTGTCAAAGTTTTTAGACTGAGTGATTTTATTATTCCTCCAAGCAGTCTGTCTGCTATAGCAGAATTAGGAAAGTTTAGAGGCGTATCATTCAAAATTTTAGTTAGCAGAGGTATGTCATTCATGTTTTGAGACAAAGTTAATAAGTCTTGGTATGAATATACTGTAAAAAGTCCTGTATCAGCCCATAGAGTCATTGCATGCTTTCGGTCATCAAGCTTTAAAAAATGACGGTTAACATGTTCTTCTACAAAATAAGTAAAGTTTACTATTTTAACATTACCTTCATTCATCAAAATATTACGAATAAATGAATCTAAACAAAGCCATGGAATATCATTAGCAACAGACAATCGGATGCTACTTACTATGGAACTACTTATTAGAGAGTCCATCTGGCTAACTATTGTGGGTAGGTCATGTATATTAGGTGCTTCTATCTTTGAGTGAGATCTTAGCTTTTCAACGTTATCAATAAAATCACCCAATTCATGGTTCACAAACTCTGAACCTATACCTGTTAACTGACCGTTGTCTTCTGAAACTCTATTAAAATCTTCATGCGTTATATTGTTAATCCAGAGCTCTATAGTAGAATCTGTTTCACAAGTTATGTATACAGCTATTTTGGAAGCAATTACAGACTCATAAAGACCAGTTAGACAAAGGTATATAAAACCGTAAACATCAATAATCATTGACTCTGATACTAAACTATCACCTCCTGATACAGTCAAACATTTATTAGCAAACGGGTTTAATAAGAGACGATGTGCTGTTTCGAACTCATCACCTGAAACGTGAGAGCCAGTTAGTTTTTGACCTTTAAGATATAAGGGTATTTCAGGATCTTCTATCAGTTCATTTGTATTGTCATTCTTATCTAACTTTTGCATCATCTTGATAAAATCATCATAAGCAGTAGCTTCTGTTGTTTCAAATATATGGAAAATTTTATCTTTATAATTGTGTCGCGATTCATGCGTAATTTGCATTGCAAGCTGAAATACTGTAACACTAATTTCTTGGCGCTCAATTAATCTAACATCATCATAGTCTAGCTCATTGAGGTCGCCTTCGTTCATAGTAACTAACATTTTACCCAAGGGCATTTCTATATTTATAAGTTCTTTCGACCTAGAGACAGCTAACCAACTATCAACTAAAAGCCCCTGTTTACGTTTACCATTCACTTCATATACAAGACCTTGATGTATCCCTTCGTAGCTTTCTACCTCATTATGCTCATCGATACGACGAGTTGTCAGTCGACTAAGAAAAAGTCGGGAAAATATACGGGCATAGTCATCAGGACTTTTTGCAAAAAGTTCAATAAGTAACTTTTTAATAAATCGATAATCAACAAAATTACCTACTTGGATTATAAAAAAGTCAAAACCTATAGTATTGATTGAAAACAGTTCTTTCGGAATACGCTTAAGCTCTTGTTTTGCAAATGCTAGCCCTTTTGAACTCTTAGTACAACATAGTAAATAGTTATGCCAGAAGTAAAGGTTTTTTGTGCTGTCGATAAATTTCTGATAAATATCCATAGCATCATCGTATTCACTAACTTCTAATAAATACCTAGCGTGAACAGCATACAAAGAATTAGTCCACTCTTCCTCATCAACTCTATCAAGCTCCCTTTTGAGTGTTTTAATTTTGCTTAAGCGTAGTAGTGATTTTAGATAGAAAAGATATAATTCACTATCTACCGCAATATTCTGACATACTTTCTCTAAAATATTGTATATAGAAACTTCGAAGGTATCGCTAAAGCTATAAAGATTATCTATGAAAGCCATAATATAAATGGCTGAGATAGAACGTAGGTCATTACCATACTTATCAATAAAAATATCTAATTTTTCTTTATATTCAATTAACCAATGTGTTCCCTCATAGTTTTCGAATGATAAGATAAAGATATTTAAGAACTCCATAAATAGCTTATCAGAATCTATGACCTGCCCAGAGTTTTCAAGCCATGTCTGCATAACCTGAACATTTAAAACCTTATGTTTTAAGGCTGTTAGACATTTAGATAACTCAGTTTGGTCAATTGCATCACCAACATGAAGTTTTGTGACTATTTCTGAAGATAGTTCCAAAGGCTTTTGATTAGAAATAAATTCCAACCATTCACCCATTTCAGGATCCTTTTTAGCTATAACAGTTTTAAAGCATAAAGCTTGCTCCATTAACTGATAAATATATGGACCAAAACCATTTGTCATTGCTATTAACAAATCAAGCTCAATCGGTGCGAGCGTATCTTTATGAGATATGATTTCCAAAAAATCATTAATCGAATGTTTTAATTTACGAGCTATTGCAGGAGGTAAGTAAGCATAACTTTGCAGGTTAGGAACTTTCACCACATTATTGTAGTCGGATGCAATCATCAAACAACTAATATAGTTACTCGCACCGCTACTTGATATTCTCTCAAGCACTTTTTTTGCTTCTTCAAATCTATCAAAGCGCCATAAACCCTGGGCTAGAGTGAATAATGTATAGTTGTCCAAACCAAGTAAATCATTCTTATAACGACTATCAAGCTCATCACTTGTAGACAATAGGCTGTCGTATACTGCCAGTAGATAGTAGTTTGCATTATTACTATAAAGGTCATAAACAGTTTTCGCTTGCTCATGACCTTCTTGGTTGAAAGTAATTCTGACATGCAAAGATTGATAAAGCTCTTTTAGCTCATTGTTGTTTGTCTTTCTTATGCTTTGCTTTAAATGATTGATATCAAACTGTAGTTTTTCCTCTTTAGAAGATTTGATGAAATTTGTTAGAATAGTAAATAAGGTAATTGCTTCAGCAGGTAAGTTAGTGAAATCTTGATAGGCTTCAATGGTGTGAAGCGCTTTGTCACTACTATTAGCTAAAATTGTATAAATTAAATCTTCAGCAATATTTGTAAGGTTGTCACTTGTTACATACTGGTAATTATTCGTTATATTGACATCTCTACCAGCAATATGACCATTACCACTGTGTTCTAAATTCAAGGCTGTAACTGAATCGCTTACCTTATCACTCATTGTGGTCTTCCCTCACTTGGAACTTTGATGGCAAGGACTACTTATCATTAGTTATATTTATGTCTCTTCCAGCCATATGACCAGTGCCTGAATGGCTTTGGGTTATTATATTTTCTGAAATTACTTGCTTTGAATTACTCAGTATATTTTGAATAGTCGGGTCCTTATCAAGATTTCTGGCGATTGCTGACTCATTCAAGTCTTCAATGTTAGGTATTCGATTAATATGTGTTGCAAGCACTTCAAGTTCGTCTTCTGTAAAAACCCAACCTCTTATTTTTTCCTTCAATGTATCAGCTCTGATTCTTAAACCCTCTTTGAGCAAATCGTATGTTAAGCCTGAAAGTACAACTGATGTTAAATATTCCACTGAAATTACTCCATATTAGTTATATATCATCTTGATATTAACACTTCTCTAGATAGACAAAATAAACCTTGATGAAATTAAGCGTTAACGATAGTAAGTAGAATTCTTTTCGCTATAAGCGTCTCTTGTGGTACTGCTAAATACTTGTCACGGATATGTTCAAAGTAGGGGGTTAAGCTAGGTAAGCTTATCTTAATAGATGACTGCTTCTTACGATTTTCTTTAACCGTCATTTCAATATATTTTTCATTCTGCATCCAAGGTTTGTTAGGTAGTATATATCCGTGAGCTTTGAGATTTTTTGACATCGATTCAGCTATTTTCAGACCAGCCAAGTCATAGTCAGCGAAGATATAGCGTTTGCAGTCTTTTTGGGCGATAGTCTTTAATATAGAAGTTATATTTTTATTGCTATGACCTCGATAGGCAAGCACAGTTACTGCGCCAGTCAACCCTTCTACTAACTCGGCATGCTGCTCATTAAATCTACAAAATGCATTGAAGTTCTCTATGATTATAATGTTATCGATATTCCAATCAATCAGGTCATTAAGATCTACACCTAAATAGGCATTCTCTTTAGTTTGCTTATGGGTGTAGTTGTTTGATGCATTAATAACATGTTCTTCACTACCCAGCAGACGACACTCAATAAAGCCTTCGGTAGGTGCTTTACTTAATAACTTATCGTTAGTTGTGACCGCTGTGTTATCTACACGGTCTTTGCTTTTTAGCTCATCTAAGTTGTGTCTGAGTAGGTCTATCCCTGTTTGAGCTTTTACGATCTCTCTAATACGGCCCCAACCACCCATATTGATGGTCACTTTTCCATTTTCTGTGTAGCCAATGCTGGGATCAAAAGAAACCAATAATACAAGGATATTATCAGAGCTTCGATAGGTGGCGACTTTCACTCCAAGTATCATTTTCTCCTTTAAGTAACTAAGTTTCCCTGCCGTATTTAAGGACTTCTCTAGGTCTACTTCCATATCTGATCCCTTGATGGCGACTCTTCGATTCTATTGAATTTTATGTATTTAGCATCGATGACATAGCGTGTATCGCAAGTATCAGAAAGGTATTGTGATTTTAAATAAACTTTATAGTTAAATTGACCTTTAGATTTAATGATCCTATCGTTTATAAAATCACTCTTTGCTACTTTTAAGAATAAGGCCAAAAAAGCTTTATATCGTATTTTGTGCTCCAAACCGGACAAATCCCAATACTCTCTGACAGACAAGGCTTTGGTAAAAGGCATGTCGCAATTATCGGCCATATACTGCATAACAAGCAACTTTTCAGGGGAGGGTGGTGGTTTCTTATGTTCTCGGTCAAACTCCTCATACTCACCTTTGTATAAATTATCACTCTTGCGTTTGGGCTTTTTGGCGCTAATTTTACTTACCACAGAGAAAAGAAATTCGCTGTCATCTACAGTTTCAATATTGTGCAAAGTGCCAGCCAAAGCCATACCACCAAAAGCTAAGCCTTTATCTACAATATCGTTATATTCAATATCTATCTTTTCAGGAGCAAGTTGATTGTTTCTTAAAGCCTTGCGTAGTAGCCAAAGCCTTCTACTTTTCTGATCTTGCTCTTTTTTTAACTTATCAATTAATATCAGGATTTTTTGTAAGTGGACTCCCATTTCAATATTGAATCTAGAAATAGAGTCCGCCAAATACTCATTAAGTATAGCTGCCGCTGGCGTATACTCGCCGTGTAGTTTACGGAGTTCATCGCGACTTAATATTTCTATTTTTTCGAGTTGAAGTTTGATCTTTTTATTTAAACCCTCAAGAATCTGTCTCTTTACCTTAACGTTTGATGTATTGTTTAGATCAGAGTTGATGACATACTCAATATCAGCCATCTCACGCCCAAGATATTCAGCGATGGAGATGCAGATATCTCGTATATTAGCCAAATGCAGCATTTCTTCACTTTCATCTTCAAACGAATCTGACTGTATTTGCGCTAGGGCAACCTCATTACTGATCTGATGTTTAGACAGTTCAATATCAGGAGCAATATTTGCATTACGAGACTTTCTATCCAGATTCTTTAAGATTGCTGTAAAGTTTGAACCCAGAGTAATGTTATTGGGATTGATACTGATAACACCACTGTCTTGTAGTATCTGATACTGTTTATGTTTGTCATTGACCAACTCATAGCAGCCATTAGGAGAGTAGGCTTGGTAAATCAAATCAGCTTTATCAGTTATAGCTCTACCAAGTGTTTTGATTGTTTCTTCCGATAACCTGAGGCTGACTTTACTCATAACTTAAGCCCTTGCTGCTCAGCAAAGATCTCTTCAGTGGGCTCATCTAATATGTTTTCAGCAATATAATCAAATACATCATATATATAGCCAATTTTTCCTGTTGCTCGATAAATCTTTTTATTGGGCTCGACCAACTTCAGTATTTCGTACTTCTGAAGTCTTTCTAAAAGAGCGGCTACCTTTTCGTCATTGGGTTTTTTAGAAGCGCCTGTGATCTCAGAAACCTCGTTTAGCATACTTGCAAAATGCTTGTTATTATTTGCTTCTAAAACCAGCTCTGTTTGGCTTAGATTTTCACCAACAGTTAATACATTGCCTTCATCGGCTGTTGATAGGCAGGCAATCATTTCTACTATAGGCGCTATGTCATGATAAATTTCATTAAACTGTTTAACCACTGCTCTTCTGTCAGAGTCACTAGGTATATTATTTAAACCAGCATAAACCTCCCCATCACTGAGGGTGACTAGATTGACCCCGAATGGTTGTAGCTGAGACACCATACGATCATAGGCTACTTTGTTATCTCTTAGATGCCTATATGCCTCTGGATAACTCACAGAGCATATAAATTTATTGTTCATTAACAATCTTAGTATTTCATGCTCTTTCATTAGGAAAACACTCCAAATTCCTCAAGCTCTGAATCCTGAGTCAACATATACATATCATCCGTTTGAGAGATTGAGTACATATTTCTGGTTTTATTGTGATGGCAGGCAATATTATTAGCGAATAAGGGGACAACCTCGTCATCTGGATTCTCAGGAGCGGCGCACATTGCTGATATACCAAGTTTTTGTAGCAAGTTTAATAACTCACGAGTATTTTGCGGATCTAACACGCCAATTTCATCAATAAAGAATTTCAGCTCGACCTCATCGCTCGATGTGGTTGATATAACTGAGAGCAAAGAGATATAAATGATGAGCTGAGCAATACGCATGGTACCGTTTGACCCCATATCTTTAAATACCTTTGCTCTTTTGGTTTCCTTGATTTCACCGCCGACCTGTTTGATTCTTAGACTGAAACTAAACTGCTCTGACAGTTTGATATTCATCTGGTTTTGACCAATATAGTCTTGCACGAGTTGTAATTTGGACAGCAGTTCCTGATTAGGCATACGCGTTGTATCATGGATGTCCTCATTAGCCCATCTTTGATGTGCATCAGTGAAGTCAGCCAAGGTGGAATACCATTTGTTTTCTTTGATTCCCGAACTTATAGTTATATGAAGCTCCTCAATGGCTAAAGCTTCTAGTTTTTCACAAACCTCTTTGCATTTGGTATTAATACGCTTCGAAAAATTACTCAAGCTATTATGAGCATCATCTAGCTTTGATTTAAACTCTCTAACTTGGTGAGCTGTGACTCGATACTGGCCAATGAGCGTATCTTTTTTAATTTCATGCTCGTTGTTTAGGTAGTCGCTAAACTTTCTAGCTTGTATGTACCAGTTTTCCTGATCAGGTATGCTGAGTAGGATACTGTCAGACATTAAGCTCTCAAACATAGTCCCATTGGTGGTAAAGGGTTTTCTTATGGTCTTTAGTGCATAAATACCTTTTTCCATATTCTTTTTGGTGTCGCGAACCAAAGATTTGGCATCGTTCAAGACGGCTAAGCTTGCATTATGCAAGTCTTGCAAAGAATGTCCCATATATTCAGGCTCTAAGGTATGGTCTGCAACCAAAGCTTGATCAAAGGCATTACTGGCATTACTTAAGCTTTCTTTGATACTTATCAGATCGGTTTTTGCGCTCTCAATTCGATTGTTAATGACCTTCGCTTTCTCAGCAAGGGATTTGGCATCTTCCTGATTAGATATCAGAGCTTTATCAAAAGCCGCTTGTTTATCCATTAGCTCAATTGATAGACCATTGCGTTTTTCAAACAGCATAGGTAAATTTCGATATTCTTCATCAATAAATTCATGATAGTGTTTAACGCGGATTTTAGCTTTTTCAGCAACATCTAATTTTGTGGATAGCTGCTGTACTTTAGCTATAGTCTGAGCTATAACGTTATCATCGTAGCCATTTTCATCAATAGCTCTGTCGTGACGTTCTTGAGCCTGATCAGCTTCAAGTCTCAAGCCTTCAAGCTCTTTAACGTATTGTTGCTCTAATGCCTGTTCTCTTTTTTTCTTATCTTCTTTCAGTCGTTCAATAGCCAACTTGTGATTGTTTTCTATCTTCTGCTCAGCGTCATTCATCTTGGCGTCAGTAGCCTTAGATTCTGCTACTTTGTCATTAATTTTATTTTTAATTTCGTGTAATTGGTTCTCAATATTACTCTTAGCTTCTTCAATTTCGTTTTTAGCTCTTATTTCTAGTTGTTTTTGCGTCGTTTGTTTATTTTCGATATCTTTTTCAGTGTTAATCACATTGGTATTTGCCTTATAGATACCTTCATTGGCTTTTTTCTTAGTAAGCTTGGCCTGATGAATGGTTTTTTCGAGTGATGAGATATTGTTCCTGCGTTCTAATACCTCATCCTCTAACACAAGCCTTTGCTCAGTAATACTTTCAAGGGTAAGTGGCTTTTTAAGATTGTTAGTAGTGTCTATTTTTGATGTGTCGAGATAAAGACCATACAGAGCTTCGTCGTCTGTTTCTTTAGGTGCAAGCCATTGAGGTGATAGGTCGGAGCGGTTGAATAGGGATGGATCGATAGTTTTTCGTATATGACTTATCAAAGGCGAAAGTACTTCATCGGATTCATTTCTCAATAGGAAACTGAGCAATGTGTCATCTTCGAGTAAAGCATATAGGTCATCAATATCAGAGGTCTTATCAGCAATATCGTTTAATAAACGTTCATGCTCTCTTTGTAGTTTTTCATATTCTTTACTGGTTTCATCTAGATATTTTTCAGCTGTTCTTTGATTTTTTATGTCCTGATTAAGTTGAGTTTTAGCATTGTCTAAATTTAGCTTTAAGTTCTCTATTTCATTGGTAAGCTCGATACTACATCTAATATTCTTTAATTCTGATTCCAGGTTATTTTTATCGATAATAAGCTGGGTATGTTTTTCCTTGATGGCACTAGACTTGATCTCATATTCTTTTTTAATAAGGTTAAGCTTAGTAGACTTATCATCACCTAGATTTGAAAGAGACTCGTAGTAACCCGTTTTAATCTGCTGTAGCATTAACGCTTGTTGAGAAGCTAATCCATTTTTTTTAGACTCTATCTGCTTCAAATCTTTAGCAAGTTGCTCTTTAATGTTTTCGATGATTTTAGTGGCATCCATCTCGTCTTTGCGTAGAGCTTTGAGTCGCTCATTCTCGTGCTTTATTTGCTCTTCAAGTGACGAGATCTCTCTAACCATATTTTGTAATATGGCCAATGGTAGATGATGACCAGGTAGGCCCTCTTCAAAATCTCGTTTCGCTCTTTCAAGCTTTGCTATCTTAGAGCTCAGATCATCTACTTCATTCTGTAATTGGCCTTTTTCTTTGTCCCAAGTAATTTCAATCTTGGTAATGGCTTGCTCTATAGCTTCAACTTTTAATTTGAGATTATCTTCAATGGTTTTATTTTCTGCAATCTTTGTATCAAAGGCTTTGACTAAGCCTCTGAGCGTCTTAACTGTTACCGATAGGGCGTTTTGATTAGAAGCGTTTTGCTCAACATACTGGCCTAGTTCGTCAAATTTACTTCTAAGTTGCTCAATCTCATTCCATGAGTTACGGTCTAAAAGCCACTTATTGGTATCAACACCTTGAGAATCTATAGAAATCTCATTACTCTGAACTTTATTCTCCGTCTTCATTGCTTCAACCAAAAACTCACATATTTGATCAAACTCAATTTTACTTTTTAGAATATTGCTAGCGATTAAGGAAAATCCGTAGAAGCTACCTCTACCGACAGCCAGTGAGTAATCAGGACGAAGCGAATTGATGGTCTGTAGAGCTTTAGATGAGCGAATAGAGGCTTTTAAGCGTCTATTCGGACAATTGGATATGATGGCCTCGTAAGTTAGTTGTTTGATATTATTTGAGACGTTAAAACCTTGAGATTCGATTATGCCTTTAACTTCTTCAAACTGCCTAAATCTTCGCTGATTGGTGGCATCTTTTGTGACAAACCAGGTTTCATTGTATCCAGTATTGATAAAGTTGAAAATTTGTTGCCCCTCACTGCTTCGTCTGAGGATCACACATTTTTTTTCGCCCTGTCTTCTATATTCATAAACCAAATAACTGTCATCATAAGGAAGATAAAAGTCAATAAAGCTTTTAACCGCCTCATTCTTTTTAGAAACCTCACTCAATCTTGTACCAAAAAAAGGAATTACTGCTCCCATCAGGGTAGTTTTACCTGCGCTATTACGTCCAGTAATGATTGTGTTATCACCAACTTCGATAAGGTGGCTTTGACCTTTAGGATAACTGTTGATCAATGCGACACGTAGAAGTTTATTGATGCCTTTTATAACTGGTCTCGTATTTTCTTCGTTTGCTATGCCCAAGGCTTCATCCATTTTCAGCATCTTTAATCCTTTCTATGATATATAAAACCAAGCTTTAAATTCTTGAGTTATTTCACTACACTTCATTTAACCTCGATTATGAGTGTCCATAATCATATCAATATTATCGTATCAGTAAGTGCTTTAAGCATCAGTTCGAATTAATAAATAAACAATATACGACAACTGTTGTCGCATCACTTTCTAATCTCTTATTAGTATCATTAAAAAAGCCAAATACATTTAGTATTTGGCTTAGTACTATGAACTCAAACTATATTTGGCGTTTTAGGCTTTATCGATATTACATTGCTTCAAATCATCGATCGTTATTGTGTAATCAGCACTTTGTGCACTTCCTAATGTAGAGTAACTCACCTGTTCAAGCATTTTTTGAGGCCTATAAGGATTAAATAATTCATTAATAGTGTAGTTAAAATCACAATCCTCTATCCCGAATATATAATCAAAGAATATTTTAGCCATGGCGGATTGTGGATGACTGGCATCGCGATAAGAATTACTGCGATGCCAACTTCCACTAGAAATCTTACCGAAAACCCGTTCTATGTTGCCTGAAATAGCATTTGATGCATGCTTTCTAGTAACATTTGGCTTTTGTACGAATGCAGCGGCACTTTCAACTGCTTTCCAAATTATATAGTGCATAACAGATACAGAACATTCAGCTAAACAAGCTCTAAGTAAGCTTATGAGCTTTTCACCAATAGGTGGGGCTAAGTTATTTAGTTTTGACCTAGTGATCAAGTAGCTCAAACACTCTCCTAGCTGTATCTGCTGACACCAACTTTCGAACTGAGTATTAACTACTAAAGCACTGATATTTTTTTTAGATTTAGCACTGATCATTATTTTAGTGAGATCCTCAGTGTCATAAGTAAACTCAAAAGTTGCCTGATTATAGTCGATCTCTAACTCTTGTTGCTTATTAACAGTAACGTATTCGTAGTTTTCTTCAGGAACTAATAACAGCAAATTTAATTTAAAAAGATAGTGGAGTATTTTTTGATCTAATCCAAAGAATGGTGATAAAGGCAATGACAGATTGTCACGTAGAGAGATCGTGGTTTTTAAATTGTCTGTACCTAGGCTTTCTACGGTTGCTGCAAGTAATAGCCTGTCTGTTTCATTAAGCTCAGTTATTGAAGGAATCTCAGTAAATTGAGTATTTCGGTAGTTATTAATATATTCGAGAGCTGCTTGCCTTTGTTCTTCTTCTAAACGCTCTTGCTCAACACGTTGTTCTATAAGCGCCTGCATTCTTCTTTTTTTAAGTGTTTCCCAGCACACGTCACATCGCCAATTATCAATTTTTAATTGAATAAGCTGTGCGCGAGTATGGCAGATATTTGTTGTACCACAGTCCAGACATTGGCAATCGAGTACGACAAGGTAAGCATTTATTTTAGCAATGCTAGATATGTCCTGAGATCTAAAACCAAATTCCTGACCGATTTGTTTACAGGTATATATAAATTCGTTGCGTTTCTCGCTCTCCCGTAGCCAGTACTTTTCACAAATCAGCTTGTTAGTCTCTGTAATGTCTGATTGATACTCTAGTTTTGTTTTCATGTTTACCTTTTAATACCGACTATATCCCGTGGATATTATAGCCCACCACTGTGAGTATTGCTATTTTTAGCAGTGGTTAATGAGATGACGACAGATGAGCGTATGATTGCCTTTGGAAGACGTGTCCGTGAGGTACGAAAAGGTAAAGGAATATCTCAAGAAAGGCTGGCCGAGATGGCAGGTATTGATCGAAGCTATATGGGAAATATCGAGCGTGGAGAGAAAAATATTACGCTAAAAAAGGCGTATGAGATATGTGATGCCTTGGATGTTGAAATAAAGGATTTAGTATGAGGCTCTGACTAAATTTTGTGAAATTAGATACTATCGCAAATGGTTTTTATTATAGGTAAAGATTGGGATTATATTCGGTTATTTAAATTTTTTGAATACGTTTTAATCATAAAAAATAGTAGGACAAGTGCTCATACAAAGATGAATTGAGACTTGCACAAACTTAGTCAAAAGCTAAAAGGGTTTTATAAATTCCCGGGATGAGAGGTTGATTAGCTTCTTACTAGCGATAAATGCTATGATTTTACCCAATGCTAACTGAACCCTTTTAAAAGCTAAAAAACATTATGCCTCAAAATTATACTGATGCTGATCAAAACCAAGCAGAATCTCAAGCTATTATGAGGTCTGATAAAAATAGTAATAGCCTTACCCTAAAGGGTAAAGGTAGCTTATTGGCATTAACAAATTCTATCATTAGTTCAGCAATAGCCGCACGTAAGGCTGGTCAATTAGTAGTTGATGATAGCTGGATACAGGAAATATGGGATTGGGCAGATGAATTTGAACTAACTGAAACACAAATACCACGCAATAAAGAAGATTTAATAAAACTAGAGTCTTTAAATATTGAAATGTGTCGCTCTAAGGACCTTGAGAACCTTTTGGAAGAGAAAAAAGAGGCAGAGGAATCTCTGAGAGTGGAAAATGAAAGACTACAAAGAGCGAGGGAGATAGGACTACATATTGGTGGGATACCTCCAGAGTTTATAAAAGTACATGACCTGAATAACGAAGTAAGACATTTGGAAAGGCTCTTATCTACCACTAATAAAATGAATTCTATACCTGTTGAACTGAGCCATCTCCAGAATCTTATAAAGATTGAACTTCGGAGGGTAGATTCCAGTAATTTCCTAAAAAATGCCCAGTCATTTAGTAATTTAAAGACGTTAGTAGCTATGCGATGTAATATCAGTAATTTTTTCGAGGAAATTTGTCAGCTGAAACAGTTGACTGATATTATTATTCGTGGATCAGAGATAATAAACATACCTCAGAGTATCCGTCAGCTTAGTAACCTGACTAAACTTAGTATCAATAATTGTGAGTCAATAACAATCCATAAAGATATTCATCATCTTAGTAATTTAACCAAACTTAGTATTGATAACTGTGATTCGCTGGAAATCCCTGAAGATATTTGTAAACTCATAAATTTAACTGAACTTAATATTACTAATTGTAATTTATCAGAAATTCCTGAAGCTATATTTCAACTCAAAAATTTAAATAGGCTTAACATAGCAGGCAATAACATTAGTACATTACCAGAAAATATTAGCAAGTTAAAAGATCTTACTAGCCTCAATATTAGTAATAACTATATTACAACCCTACCCACTAGCATGTGTTTACTTGAAAGTTTAATTTCACTTTATATAGACGTTGGAATTCTTAAAGATTTACCAAATTATGGTTACAATCAGGCTTTAGAAGGATTTGATATTAAAGTTAATGCAATAAATAACCTTCCGCTAAGTCTTAAATTAATTAAAGAGCATTACTTCCATGGTGAAGAGGACCTTCCTTTCTAATACTACTATAGCGATATATATAGTAAAGAAGTAAACCCCTTTTCTTAACTTTTATAATTCTTAAATTGGATTAATATGCAAACCGAAGCAATATTTGAAGACATCGCTGAGCGAATTCGCCTTGAGCTGGAGCAAGCGGAGCAAAGCATCTATATTGCTGTCGCTTGGTTTACTAATCGCACTTTATTTAACACGCTTATTGAAAAATCAAAAGAGGGTGTCACCGTTCAGTTGATGCTATCAAACGATCACATCAACCAGCAAAGTTATGTCGACTACGACCAATTAAATGTTGGCAACTCTGCTGCCTATCTAATCGGTGACGGTAAAACAGACCTTATGCACAATAAGTTTTGTGTGATTGACGGTGATACTGTGATTAATGGCTCTTATAACTGGAGCTATAAAGCTGAGAAGAATCACGAGAACATCCTGATTACTAAAGGAGATAGTGTATTAGCTGAGCAATTCATTAAACAATTTAAGAAAATTCGTAATACCTACTTTGATCATCGAGATTCCACGCCAGAGTTGCCTCTCGATAAAATCATTAAGCGTCTCGAAATTATTAAGAACTACGTTATCCTAGAAGACATAGAAGATATCACGCGCGAAAACACCAAGCTGAAGGCATATGCCTTTCAACAAGATATTGCTGATATCACCCAAGCCTTGCATCAGCATAGCTTTGAGACTGCAATCACCCTCATTGATCAATTCATTAAAAACTATCATGCTTTAGTCATCTATAACGATATTGACGTCAGTGCCTTAAAGCTCGAGATTCGCCAGCTTGAACATCAGCTCAACGCCTACGACAATGAAAAAATAGAGTTAGAACAATTGCGCTCAGAGTTTCATCACAGGCATACAAAAGAACTTGGAAGCTATATTCAGAGATTGCTACATCTACGAAAAGTGTCTACTGAAGATAATCCTGAAGAATATGCAGAAGCTGTGCAGGATGAACAAGATTATAACGAGCACATTGAAGTTGAGTTAGAAAAAACTATCTATGAGCTGAATGATGATGAGCGTGTAGAGTTAAAGAAAGCATACCGTCAAGCCAGTCAAATATGCCATCCAGATCGTGTTAATGAAGAGATGAAAGATATCGCTGAAGAAATGTTCATTCAGCTTAATGAAGCTTACAGAAAAAATGATGTTGCTGAGGTAAAAAGAACGCTGTCTGATTTAAAGGAAGGTATATTCAAACCAAGATCAGAAACCGTCAGTAAAGCTGATCAGCTTAAAGTGGTTATTCAAATACTCAAACACAAAATTGAGAGGGTTGAACAAGAAATCTTTGCGATTAAAGATAGTGAAGATTATCAAACCATCAGTGAGATTGCCGATTGGAACGCATATTTTGAAGAGGTTAAAGCACAATTAATTGAAGAGATTGATTATCTTGAGGCTAATGTTTAGAGAAAATAGTAACAACACTTTATTGATATAGGAAATATTAAAGGGATGACTCAACACGAAGTTGTAAAGTACCGTGGTAACACCCTGTCTACCAAAAACAAAAGAAGCTTACTAACACTAACAGATGCTATTCTCAAGACAGCTACAACAGCGCGACAATCAAACGAATTAATAGTCGATGATAGTTGGTTCTATCAAATATGCCTATGGGCGGATGAGTTCGAGATTCCTGAAGAGGATATTCCTCGTAATAAAGAAGGGCTATTAGCCTTAACCAGTCTAGAGCTAAATAGACATTGGTCAGTTATTCAGAATACCACTCTAACTCCAGTTACTTACTTACCTGAAGCCATTGGTCAATTAACTAACTTATTGAAACTTGAGCTTATATGTAATGAGCTCTATACATTACCTGAGAGTATTGGGAGTTTAAATAAGCTAGAGGAACTTGAAATTCGTGATCTATATTTAACTGAATTACCTGAGAGTATAGGTAAATTAAAATGCTTAATAAAACTTATGATTATAGATTCATATGAATTAAAAGTGCTGCCTGATAGTATTGGCCAGCTTAGCAGTTTACAAGAAATGGTTATTTATTGTGGCGGCCTAACTAAACTGACTGAAAGCATTAGTGAGCTTAGTGATCTACAAGAATTATGCATTCTACATACAGAGTTAACTGAACTACCAGAAAGTATAGGGCAGATGACTAATTTGAAGCGCCTTTTAATTAGAGATAATAATGTAGCGCATTTACCTGATGGAATCGTTAACCTTAACAACACTGAAGTAATTTTTGATTGATTCATTACTAGGATCTGTTTAACGTTTATAATTTCAACCAGAGCTAAGCCCAAGCTAGTGCTACAGTACTTCCGTTACTTTAATTGAGATAGTTTCAATAGTAGTGGATAACGAAGAGGTGTCCAATAACCTGTCCAGGACATGGCAGGGTTCATCCCTTGGTCAAAAGTTTGGCCAAAAAACTGAATAATGGCATGGTCTGGCTTGTACACTGTGTGAAGATCAAACCTTATATCAAGGTCTATGGCTAACTGCCTCAGCAAGGGAGCTATTTTCACTAACTCACCATTTCCTAAATTAGAAGCGTGGATTCTATCAAAATTTAAAATTGCTCTTAATCTTTTTAATATAGGTTCAGCAGCTATATCAAGGTCTAGTGGAGAGCTTATAACCCCATAATAAAGTCTTGGCTGACTAGCATCAAACAGGTTAAGGCCAGTATGGCCACTTTCATCAACATAAAAGTACATTTGAACCCCTAATATTTTTATTTAAATTACGTACTAACTGAATGTTTTCTTGGATACTCCATATGAAACTAAAATGGAATACAATCACCACTGTTGCTATGTTGCGTTTTACCAAGAGTAGCCGCTGCCTTAATTTTTATGTTAGCCTCTAGCTTTTTTATAAAACGTATCGAAGCTGCTACATGGTTAAAAATAAGCAAGCTTTCCTCATAGTTTAATATTGGATTATCGTGGGCAAGGCTTCTGTTATTACGTACATCGTTGAATGCTTCCAACACAGAAATACTAGTTTTTAATATGCGATCAGTCATAGCTGACTCAAGATGTCCATCTTCACGTAGTTTTTTTACGTACTCGCCAAAAATACTATTTAGTGGCTTATCAACGGTAATATCAATGTTATAGCGCTCAGAAGTAATACGCACAAATTTGTTTACAAACGTGTGTAAGCGATCCAGTGCTGCTTCAGGCTGATTTTTTTCTATGGCTTCACGGACGTGGTTAGCCACTATTTCAAAATCATAATCATCCGAAATGGCAGTCAAAGCATCTAATTCAGCCACAGGTTGATCACTAAGCAGTCGCCTCGCGATGTTTTGGCAGTTGGCGATTAGTAAAGGATTACTATCACCAAAACACTGCTCTTCATTAGCGTAGTCGATTAGTCCTTCGATGACACGCCCTAAAACATGATTATTAGCCACTGTCCAGAAAGTGCGCATCCGGTTCGCTTTTGATGTGCCACCTGTCTTGTACTGCTCGTTATCAATCTCGACTCTATATTCATCGAAGAAATCACCAAAGGTGCGGTCTGAAAAATTCAACACATATCCACCTTCCATACCAAGCAGCTTTTCCAGTTTGCGACGTTCACTTCCGCTAAGATCAGACATTTTCTCACTCTAAGTTAATACTTTAAGCATTGTAGTATAGTATTAATCTAACAAAAGTTAGATAGTATATTGAGGTATAGCTATAATAGCTTTGCAGAACTAACTAATGAATCTAAATCTACTAAAAATTCTCATAAGCTTAATATCTAATTTATCAAAAACGTCTTAAAAAATACAGATTATAAAAATAGCTTTGAAGCTATTACAAAGGAAATAAAGTGAATGTAACCCAAATAGAAGAAACCGTTAAGAAGCTAGCTTCAGATGTCCTTAATAGCTCAGTTAACAAGGACCAATTCATATACGAGTTGATGGCATCTTATGGGCATAGAAAGACGACAGTAAGCCGTATCAAATCCGGTGAACGTAATCTAGCTAAGGTCGCAGGGGAAGTTAGGGCCAAGCGCCATATATATTTTAAGCATAGTGATAGCAATAAAGTGTTCTCAGATATCGATGACATGAAGAAAGAACCTTCAGTCACACGAGAAAAGATACGATTTATTGTAGCAACTGATTTTAATCAGTTTGTAGCTGTAGATACTCGTACACACGACACACTTGATATCGAGTTTAGCGAACTTGGTAAGCATTTTGACTTCTTCTTACCTTGGGCCGGTATGGAAAAAGCGGTATATCAAGGTGATAATCCAGCTGATGTAAAAGCAGCTGAAAAGATGGCTAAGCTGTTCGATTTGATTAAAGCAGATAATTTTAATGAAGAAAATAAGAATGATACTGCCGCACTTCATAGTCTGAACGTATTTTTAACTCGCTTACTCTTTTGTTTTTTTGCAGAAGATACGGGCATATTTACGGATAACCAGTTCAGTGCTGAGCTTGAGTCTCATACCAAAGCAGATGGCTCTGATGTAGATAGTTACCTCAATCGTTTATTTGAGGTTTTAAATACTAGCAAAGAAAATCGTCATGACCTACCAGATTATTTGTCCAAATTTGAGTACGTTAATGGTGGCTTATTTGCTGACTCTATTGCTTCACCAAAGTTCTCTACCAAGTCTCGTAAAATGCTCATTGAGTGTGGCAGTGAGCTAGATTGGTCAGATATCAATCCTGACATTTTTGGTTCTATGATTCAAGCCGTTGTGCATCCTGATCAGCGTGGCGGTATGGGGATGCATTATACTTCTGTCATCAACATCATGAAGGTCATTGAACCACTGTTCTTGGATGATTTGTATGCAGAGCTAGAAAATATTGTAGAAAATATTGATCTTAAGCAAAAATCTAGCCGTTTACGTAAACTTCATGATCGCATAGTTAATATCAAAATTTTCGATCCTGCTTGCGGGTCTGGAAACTTCTTAATCATTGCATTTAAAGAACTACGTAAGCTTGAAATGGAAATCATCAAGCATTTGCAAGAGTTAAATGAAAACGAAGACCAAGATGATCTTTTTGATGAAGTTAGCCTAGATTCATCATTTTCTCGTATTAAATTATCTCAGTTCTATGGAATAGAATTGGATGACTTCGCTCATGAGGTTGCCATTCTTTCACTATGGTTAGCAGAGCATCAGATGAATGTGGAGTTCGAGATTGAGTTCGGGAAGTGCAGAGCCACACTACCATTAAGTAATTCAGGTAACATTATAAAAGGAAATGCGTGTAGGGTAGATTGGAAAGAAGTTTGCCCACATGAAAATAGTGATATATATATATGTGGCAACCCTCCATACTTGGGACAGCGTAATCAAAAAAAACATCATGTTGATGATATGGATCACGTGTTTCAGGGGTTAAATAATTATCGGAATCTAGACTATATTGCTTGCTGGTTTCTTAAGGCCAGCCGATTTTTATCTGATAAATCTAAGTATGGATTTGTTACCACTAATTCCTTATGCCAAGGAACGTTAGTGGCAATGCTATGGCCACACATATTTCAGCAGGGACAAGAGATATTTTTTGCTCACAAAAACATCAAATGGATAAATAATGCTAAGGATAAGGCTGGAGTAACTGTAAGCATTGTAGGTGTTAGGAAAATTTCAAATGAACCAAAGTATTTTTATACAGATTTAATAAAATCATTAGTTAAGAACATCAATCCTTATCTAATTGTTGCTGAGAATGTGATTGTGAGTAAAAGAAAAGATACTTTGTCCTTTACTAAGAATATTGAGGGTGGGAATCAGCCTAGAGAAGGAGGATATCTTATACTTGATGATAATGAAAAATTAGAGATCTTATCCTCCAATCCTCATATATCGCAATATATCAGGCCATTAACTGGTTCTAACGAGTTTTTAAAAGGTATTAAAAGGTGGTGTATTTGGGTTGGTGAATCAGAATATGAAAAAGCTTCTAAGATTGAAGAGCTAGCCCACAGATTTGATCAGGTTTCTGAATTAAGAAAAAATGGTAACACTGTAGAAAAGAGTTTTATTAAATATCCTTATCGTTTTGTAATGATAAAAGAAGCTACGAACGCACAGATTTTGATACCTGTTGTCTCATCAGAGAGGCGAGACTATATACCTGCTGGGTATGTTGATAAAAACACTATCATTTTGAACTCAGCAAATGTAATTTATGATCCTGAGCCTCATTTATTAGCAATAATAAGCTCAAAGATACACATGTTGTGGGTAAAAGCCGTCGCTGGAAATCTTGAAACAAGAATAAGATATACATCAGGAGTCTGTTATAACAGCTTCCCTTATCCTCCACTTAATGGCGCCCAGAGACAGCATTTAGCCGATCTTTCGATTGAACTGCTTTGTGAACGAGAGCAATATCCTGAGTTTACGATGGCTGAACTATATGATCCTGATAAAATGCCTATATCCTTAAGGCTAGTCCATCAAGAAATTGATAATTATCTGGATAAAATATATCAGATCACATCTGGTATAGATGAAGATCGACTATCTGCTTTATTCAAGTTATATAACAAAATGACAGGAAATCAAAATGCTTAGTCTTATGCGCTTCGAGTACGCTCAAACTGGTGCTAGCTCAAACGAAAATGAGATGGGTATGAGAGCAATGCAAGCTCGTGCCTATGCCGCTCGTAATAGTCAGTACCTATTACTAAAAGCGCCACCTGCATCAGGTAAGTCACGTGCCCTCATGTTCTTAGCATTGGATAAGCTACATAATCAGGGCATCAAAAAAGCCATTGTAGCGGTGCCAGAGCGATCTATTGGCGGGTCGTTTAGCTCTACAGAATTAAGTAAGTATGGTTTCTTTTGTGATTGGGAGATTGATGATAACAACAATCTATGCATTCCTGGTGGTGAAAGCAGTAAGGTCAAAGCGTTTAAGCGTTTTATGGCAAGCGATGACGAGATATTGATTTGTACACACGCTACCTTACGTTTTGCCTTTCAGGAAATAGAAGATAGCGTGTTTAATGACTGTTTGCTCGCTATTGACGAATTTCATCATGTGTCTGCCGATGGCGATAACGTCTTAGGTGGTGTGTTGCGTAGCATCATGGCAAATACCAATGCCCATATTGTCGCTATGACAGGCTCATACTTCCGTGGCGATAGCATCCCTGTGCTGACACCTGAAGATGAAGCTCAGTTTGATAAGGTTTCTTTTAACTATTATGAGCAGCTCAATGGTTATAACTATCTAAAGTCACTTGGTATTGGCTATCACTTTTATCAGGGTCGCTATACTGATGTCATTCATGAAGTGCTCAACTCAGAAGAGAATTATGGCAAAAAAACCATTATTCATATACCAAACGTCAACTCGGGTGAATCAACCAAAGAAAAATATGATGAGGTAGATGCTATTCTTGAAGTGCTGGGTGAGGCAGGAAAGAGGGACCCTGAAACAGGCGTTATTCCTGTAACAAGGCCTGATGGAACGGTCATTAAGGTCGCAGATTTAGTCGAAGAAAACGACCGAGATATTATCCAAAATTATTTACGTAATATGAATCACGTAGACGATATGGATATCATTATTGCTTTGGGTATGGCAAAAGAGGGTTTTGACTGGGAGTGGTGCGAGCACGCACTTACTGTTGGATATAGAAGTTCACTGACTGAAATTATTCAAATTATTGGTCGTTGTACTCGAGATAGCGAAAATAAAAGCCACGCCCAATTCACTAACCTTATCGCTCAACCTGACGCTGCAAACGACAACGTGACTATTGCTGTAAATAATATGCTTAAAGCTATCACTGGCTCTCTATTAATGGAACAAGTGCTTGCCCCTAATTTTAAGTTCAAAACAAAAAAAGATGGTGATTTTGAACCGACGCCACCAGGAACAATGAAAATAGGTGGTTTTAAAGAACCTAGCACCAAGCGCACTAAAGCTATCATAGAGTCTGATTTGGCTGATCTGAAAGCCGCTATCTTGCAAGATGATAAGGTCATTGCAGCTTCGGCAGGTAAGATCGATCCTGAAGTAGTGAATAAGATCCTTATACCGAAAATAATTCAGCGTAAATATCCTGATTTGACTGAAGCTGAAGTTGAAGAGGTAAGGCAGCAAGTGGTAGTCGATTGTGCAATAAGCTCAGCAGAAGTAACCGAGCAAGGCGGTAAGAAGTTTATTCGTATGGCCGACAAGTTTATCAATATTGATGAACTACACATTGACTTGATTGATCAGATTAATCCTTTCCAAAAAGCATTCGAGGTTCTGTCAAAATCTATCACGACGGATGTACTCAAGCTTATCCAGGAATCTATTGAAACTACGCGTATCCAAATGGACTTTGAAGAGGCTAAATTACTGTGGCCTAAAGTTAAGCAATTTGTGCATGAAAAGGGTCGTGAGCCTGATTTGAATAGCTCAGATTTCAATGAAAAAAGACTTGCTGAATGTGTCATTTATATTAAGCAACAAAAACGCAAGAGAGTGCCTGCATAATGAGAAATGAAGAGTGGCAAGTGATAAAGTCTATGGAGTTAGATGATTGGCTAAGCTTCATTGATAGTGATGATGACTTAGGGCTTACGACGATTAAAGCAAAGTCGCGGGTACCTACAGCAGATGAGCACTTAGTCGCTAAATTCCAAGAGATAAGCGACTTTTACAACACTAATAAGCGTTTACCTGAAAATAATATGGCAAATATTAGTGAGCTTATGCTGTTCAAGCGTTTAGAGTCTATTAAGAACAACGATGAGCAGTGCCGTGCTTTAGTGGATTTTGATGAATTTAACCTGTTACCACTTACGCATGAAGTCACTGCACAAGAACCTGAACTGGTTGAAAGAGAGATCAATTCATTTGAAGATATCTTTGAAGATGATGATTTTGGCTTACTCGGTGACTCTGATCAGAGTATTTTTAACATCAAGCATATTAAGGCAGATAAACGTGCTGAGACTGACTTTGTCGCTCGCCGTAAATCATGTAAGGATTTTGATAAATATAAAGACTTGTTTCCTATTGTTCAGCAACAGCTCAACAGTGGTCAACGTAAGATTATTGAGTTTAATGATAAAGGTGAAAACTTAGTAGTTGGTGAGTTTTATATCTTGAGTGGCGTATTGCTTTATCTAGAGGAAGTAGAGTTTAGTAGTGACGCAAAAACAGTAAACGGTAAACGGTTTAGAAAGGACGGAAGAACACGCTGTATATTTGAAAATGGTACAGAATCAAATATGCTTTACCGCTCTCTTGCTAAGGCCCTTTATGCTGACGGTAAAATAGTCTCTCCTGTTGGTGAGTATTTTGCTGATATCAAAAATATCAACGAGGATGATGAGTCGGCTGGCTTTATTTATATTTTAAGCAGTCAAAGCCAAGACTCTCGCATCCAAGCCATACCCAATCTATTTAAAATAGGCTATTCACGCACACCAGTTAAAAAGCGTATTGCAAATGCTGCCAATGAGCCTACTTATTTAATGGCTCCAGTAGAGGTTGTTGCCAGCTATGAGTGCTATAACATGAATACGCAAAAGTTTGAAAACTTAGTACATACCGTATTTAAAGATGTTTGTATCGATGTTGAAGTTGCAGATTTGCAAGGTAATATGTGCAAACCTAGAGAATGGTTCAGTGTGCCTTTAGAGCAGATAAACACAGCGATTGATTTGATAGTGAGCGGGCAGATTGTAAATTATAGGTATAACTCGACTACTAAGAAGATAGAGTTGAAGTAACGACTTAACCTGACTATTTTTTAGAATAATTTATTATAAACTTGGATGATTAAAATATAATGTCACGTAAACTTATAATTTTTGGCAATGGCTTAGGGATGGCAATCGACCATAGTCATTTTTCATTAACAAACGCACTAAATACTGTTTGGGCAGACGATGGTTTATGGAGCGACACAATTCATCGTGACCTCATTGAAAATTGCATTCCTTCAAATCAGTGTCCCGTTTCAGAAGAGGATTTAGATAAATTATATTTAGTATCAACTTCTTGTGATTATCTTGATGACATTCCTAATACAAACACTGGAAAGCACTGGTTGTCTAATTATGGTCATGAGTTTACTAACGCTGTACAAGAATATATCCATACTGTTTCTTCACATCTATTCGACTATACAAACTCTTTACCTGCATCATTTAAAGATCCATTGATTGATTTTATTAGAGATACCAAATCTCATGTAGCAACTTTAAATTATGATAAATTACTTTACGAAGCATTTATTGATGCAGGTGTTTGTAATGGATTTAGTGGAGAATTAGTTGATGGATTCCTTGGTTCTGGATTTGATGGCTCAAATTTAGTTCGTAAACATGGTAATAGATTTGGGTATTACATGCATTTACATGGCAGTCCATTATTTAAAGATGTAAATAACAAAACGTATAAGTTAAACATTTCAAATATTTCAACAGGAAATATTTTTAGTAGTAAACACATTGTATTGACACATATTCCACATAAACCTAGTGTTATTACTGCTTCCAAAGTTTTATCAACATATTGGAATTATTTGATTTTGTCATTAAGTGAAGTAGATGAAATTATTCTATTTGGCTATTCAGGATGTGACACACACTTAAATGAAATTTTGAAAATCCATGCCAATTCACAAACCAAAAGAATTGTCGAATGGGACGGTGACTCTTTCACTACCCAACAAAGACAAGGTTTTTGGGATAAAGAATTAGGTAGTAATGTGACATTACAAAGGATGTCTGATATTACTAATTTCACATCATGGTAAAGGATGATTACACAAGTTTTTGGATGGTCTTCAAAGATCAATCATTCAGCCAAACCTAGAACCGTATCCAATCGCTTTTGCCATCGTATAAAATCGTCACTACTTTCAGTAAGTTCGAGCATACTTTTAGGATGGTTCAAGGTGTACACATCGTCAAATTTTTTTAAATAACTGGCCTTAGGCCAACGCAGTGATCTCTTAACAACTAAGCTCAGAAACTCATCCATATGATCGTCCCAGTAATCTAAATCATTGATTTTTATTATTAAGGTCGATATTGGCTTAGAGTTGTCAGTAGTATCTATCTCTAAAATGACGAACTGAGAAGTGTCAGTTTTGACTCTTACTTCAAGTAAAGACCGTCTATTGCCGTCCATCGTTCTATGTAGCCTAGAGCGCCCAACAGCAGGTAAAAAATGTAGTTTTTCAGTACAGTCAGTCTTAGGTCGTTCTGATAGCCTCTTGATTAGTAGCTTAAAGGCTTCAAATCGTTGCATATACAGTTCTAAAACATCGCTGTCATCCTCAAGCCCAGAGAAGTCTGCTTGGCATGCTGTGCCGTCAATTGTGGCCTCATCTGTACCAAGATCTAGTTCTACTAACTCTTCATAATCTTCAGTCTCTGCTCCTTGTGCGCCTGGAACTCTTTTTTTGACAACTTTTCGAGTTTCTATTGGAGTTGCAAAGCTAAAGGAAGTTGTTGGCACCTCTATCGTTTTCGGTTTAGTGTCAATATCTGCTTCTTGCTGATCATCAATAGTATCACTACTTACTGAACCATTTGGCTTAGCTACGTTACTTGTACCGCCGCCTCTCGTACCAGCTTTGAATTTCTCACTATAAAATGGCACTTTTTTGGGCAAAGAGGAGAGAATATTACTGATCCCTATAATTTCATGAACATAGTAATTGCCAGTATCCTTGTGCATCCAACCTCTAGTGTCTAGTGAGAGGTTATCAAGCCGTGGCGGACTAAATTTAAAGCACCATGTCTTCTTGTCTTCAGTTTCCTGAGCTTCTTCAATAAAATTTTTGGCAATACTTTCATAGGAAGAACGCGCATTTTCATCTATTAGTATCCAAGCCAGTAAGCGTCTCTGTCCTTCGTGATCAAAAGTTTTTAAAGGTAGAGAGCTTATAGGCAAAACATTTACCAATACTGAATCATTTGGCATGTCTTGAATCCAAAACTCTCTATTGAGTAATCCGTGATCAATACAGTTTCGAGCAAGATAGGCATTATGAAAAAATAACACTCGTGCAAACTCAATCTGAGGTATATGGACTGTTACTGTTGACTCATCTGGTCTGATATAGTCAAACACAAAGGTATTACCGCCACTTTCTGAATCAATGCCTACTTGCCAATTAGCAGTAGAGACATTACTCAAAACAAATGGGTAGCCACCTTTACGAGACTGCCCATCTGAAGGGTTTATGACTCTTCTTTTCGCGAGAGCTGGTAGATTTGATAGTCTAGTATGTAATATTTGATTTTTCCTAGTGCTTGTTACGTATAGCTCAAGATTCCATGTCTTTAAGTGTTTAAACTTGAAAATATTAGCAACGTACATTATTTTCGAGTCTTCAGGGAAACCTTTAGCGATCATATACTCACCTTGTTTATTCGCATATTTGTAATACTGTATGCATGCTCTAGAAACCTACTAGACTCAGGAGTAATTCGCTCATCACTCAATTTAGCCAGTCGTAATATCTCCCAGCGCTGTAAAGTTTGATTGTTCGATATACTATCAATTAATACCTGGCTTAACCGTCTTATTTGATAGTTACTAACGTCTTCACTATATCTATCCAAAAATGCTGAGACTAGAGGTAGCTTATCTTGATTCTTTTCAATCATTGAGACTGAATCAGTTTGATTCATCCACCACTTTTTTGATTTACGAGGTAATGTTAAGTCGAAACATGTGTGATCGTTTATTTTGATCAAAGACCTCACAAACTCGTTATCTCGCTTTTGCCAATCTACAGTAAATCCTTTAGGTATGTGACGTTGATGGTAGTTTTTGTTTGTATTAATAAACCATGTCTTATCGTTACGATATAGCCATGCATAAAGAGCTTGATTAATTTTTCTAGCTTCTTTAATCGATTGGTGTTCTTTAATCAAGTCTAACCATAGGTTTCGATTTGACTTTACCAATTCACTGTCGGGCTTTATGGTATTTTTCGCTTTTGTAATTTTACCAGATAGGGTGGTTTTCTGGCTTTTCACCTGCATTATTATTTCTTCAAAAGTCCATTCTTGCTCCAATAATGAACTAATAGCGATAATATGTTCAAGATAACTGAACGATTTACGATGTTTACGAAAAATACCGCGAAGCCAACCTGTTTCACTGTTAAGTCTATGAAGATTGTTCGTTTCCAATAACTCTAATGGCCATCTATTTTTTACCTTTTCTAGTATACGAAGGTGGTCGATATGTTTAGACCCTCTTATACAGTTACTAGATCGAGCTAAACCGTGGTAAAAAGCAGTCCACTGCTCAAAAGTCGGAGAAGATTGTTCAGCTAAGGATAAAAGCTCAGTTATTTTAGAAATGAGGAACCTATTATTTTCATTGACACTTTCTTGTGGATTTATATTACAGTTATGTGGAGTAGGGGCAATAAAATCATGACGGGAGTTAGGACGATATTCAACTGAAGAATCCGCTAATGATCCATGCTTGCTACAACAAGTTATGCCTGGAATTTGCCACATACGTGACCAATACCATTCACCATAATCTTTAAACTGCTCATTAAAACATTGTGGGCAGTAACGGATATATTTTACTGAGGGCAGTCTTGATGCATTATTCCCTATTGCTAAGTGAATAGCGCCTTGCGAATGATTAGCCATCCATCTCAAACATTCTTGTCGCCTAGACTCAGGGATAAAAGGAGCATACAAAGGAAAAAGCGTATGCTGGTATGCAATATAATTCAGATTAAAACGGTTATGAGGATAGTGATTCGCTATTTTAGATAAATGGCATGGCAAATCAACAGTTGCAACTACTCCTCTATCTTCAAAAACATCATCTAATAACTGCTTTGGACTAATCAATCCAGCTCTAATCTTATACCTAGCAACTGTGCTATAGATCAATTCTTGAGGGTATGGCATAGGAAGATTAATCATACTAACTCACCTTAGGTAGCCAGTCATTAATATCAAATATTAGCGATGTAAAATCTTTTAAGTGCTCATAAAATGAATTATCTTTTTCCTTTTGAGTGAACTGATAACGTAAATCTTCAGAGTCAAGCGTATGCCAATCCTTTGGTTTGATATAATTCGATTTTTTGGTACGATTAATCGTTTGAGAATCATCTTTTAAATTGCTGCTTCCAACTTTAACCTCTTTCGACCATTCTAAAATAATAGACATCAACTCGGGCATAGAGGCTTCAGGTAGCTCAGAAACTGCTTTTTTAACTGTAGGAACTAGTACAGGGGAGTCTTTCCCCATATCGACTAACATACGATGTAATCTAATGCTTAGTTCGCACCCCTGATATTCTGATACCTCATCGAACTCAGACTTCTTTTGATGTAGCTTACTTTGGAGCTGCAGTAACTTTTTATCGATGTCGGGTATTACTAGATCTGAAAACTCGGCAATTTTATCTGCTCTACCAGATTGCAAGGCTTCTATCATAGGATGTATAGGTCTTAGATCTTCATCGTAAGTGGTCTGCAGTAGTTTAACCGTAATACGCTCTATCCCTGAATCTATAGCTCTGAGCTGAGCTAGTACAAAAAGCTTAACTACGATATCTAAAATGCCTTGTGACAGATCATACCAACGACTTCTTACATCGTCAGATAAGATAATATCTGCTTTTCTCAACCATTGATACTTCCACAAATTATCCGTAAACCTGTTCCATTCAGATTTATATATTTTGCCATCTGCTAAAACTATATTTGGTTCTTGTGCCATCTGCTCCCAAAAAACTGAGCCAAAACCTGCTCCACGTCGAGCTGATCTTAAGTCTCCTTCAAATATAAATCTAGCTTTTGGTGTTCCAACCATAACGACAGGAAGACCTACCGTATTTACTAGCGTCACAAAAAAATTCAACATTTTCTCAGCACCGCCAGACTTATTAACACTGAGATGTTGTATTTCGTCTATTACTAACAGTCCGATAGCATGGTGATTAGAAATCTGACGCATCAAATTCAATAAAGTTTCAATACTATGTCGTTTTAGCGCATACTTTTTTTCATAATTAGAGTCTAAAGCTTGGTCGATTGCTCTAAAAAAGTGAAGGCATAGGCTTTTAAGTGAACCATCATGTGGACAATCTACTCTTAGGTAGACAATTTGAGTAAAGTTCAAGTCTGAATGATAAATGACTTGAGGGTAGGTCGATAGAATTTTATTAAGGGTAGTCGTTTTGCCGCTACCTGAGCAGCCTATAAATGCTAAGCTACGAGCTGTAGAAGTCGCTGTAGGAAACCTAATCACATCGTCCTCACCAGACATTAAACGCTCATAGCCATTTTGAAGATGAGTATTTAAAGAGCCGTCTTTAGGATTACGTCCAACATACCCTTCACGAATCATTATTGATAACTTCTTCTCAAGATCAATATGACGGTTGATAGGCTGAAAAAACAGACCCATCATTTGAGATATCAAATGTGCTCTAATAGAAGAGGAAGCCTGACAGTCAGAATGATTGAGCTTGATACTACCTTTTAGTTTTTTGACCACTTGCTCTGGCTCTAAAATGTCAGGCAGTGCCTCAATGAAGGGGTTCCCTTTATAAGAACCAAAGCTTTCTTTATAAACTGCATTAATCATTACTGTCTCCAACATTCTGTAATCAGTCATCTTCAGATAAAATATCATGATAAATTGGGAACTTAAGAGCTAGCTCCTCATCATCCAGTTCAGTTTGACTTCTCGTGCTTTTTTTGGTCGTAGGCAGTTGAATTAACTCACCTTTTTTAAACTTGCTTTTCTGCCTGTCCTGTCGCTCCTCATCTTTAGCTAACCTTTTGTTATCATTAATATTAGCTAACTGAGCTGACTTGCTTTTAAATGCTGTTGGTTTAGCCTTCATAGCTTCTTTTATGATTTTTTCATTTTCTCGTTCAAGGGTTTCTAATGCGAAACTACTTTTAAGCTCCTGATTAGCAGCTGTTTTTTTCTGCTCTTCTTGTATTTGCCACACCTCCCAAAAACTACAGCCCTTAAACTCTCTTGATCTATCAGATAAATGGGCTTTCCAATAATTGAGGCTATCTTGTTCATAAAAGATAAAGATTGTATTCGCATCTAGAGGATCGTAAGCAACTTTAATCGATTTAGGTCTATTGATTGTGTTTTTCCGATGAAGCCAGCCTTTTTCTCTTATTTCAGCACAAATATAGTAATTACCAAAAAGCTTGATACCTAAATCTGAAATGGTGGCTTTTTTTCGAGGTAATAGCGCTATGTATAAAGCATCCGCTGAGACAGTGCGAAGCCTACCTGTTCGATGTTGTAACCCCCACTTCCATAATTCAATAGGAACTAGAGGTAAGTCAGATGGCATATCACTATCTCTATCATAGTGACTTAATTGATGAGCATTGTTATGCATCAAAATTGAATTAATAAGAATTTTTTTTAAATCTGAAATTGTCAAAGCAGCATCTAATCGGTAGTCGTTGCCACCTTTTTTCTTCTCTCTAACCCCTGTGACTACTCCTGGTGCAAATGGTTTGAACTTTGCCTGCATGGTTTTAAAGTAACGCTCCACAATAGGTTTTAAGTCGCCACGATAAGGAGGGGTATTCTCTACTCGAACTGAAAAGCTTTTTTCCAAGGTCTCAATTTGATGACCTAGTAACTCTCCACGATCTGCGAGAATTGCATCTGGCAAGCCTATACATGGCCAATCTTCAGCTGTGATATTAATACCATTATTTTTACAGTAACTTTGTTTATCCGCTACTGCCATCTCTAAGGCTTGAATACTCGTGGCATAGGAAGGGTTTTCAAATCCAATATAAAAACCTGCTACCATGCGGCTAAACACATCTGTAACGAAGTAAATAACTGGACGACCTACAATACTCTGCCTATCTGAATCAGATACTAGATAAATATCTGCAATAGTAGCGTCGATCTCATAGCGTGAACCAGGACCAAGAACTTGAGTGTTAACAGTCGAGCTTAACTGTCTCACATCTTTGTTATAACTGATTTTATTATATCTGGCTTTGAGTTTTTGAACGGAAGTAAAGTTCTTGTCATAAAAGTATTTAAACTGCCAGATACTAGGAAAGTCCTCTTCTTTAACATCTGGATTTAAAGAGCGATACATTGTTTTAAATTTTCGGTAAGCATAGACGACTGTATGCTTGCTATCGTTTAATAAGTACTTATTTATAGTAATTGAGAAGAGCCTTTCTACATCTTCATTAATAACGGCAGTAACCCCTTCCTTATAGAGCCTAGGCCTACCTAGCTCTTTATCTTTAGCAATACGCTTTTTTCCTTTCGCTCCAGAATTCTTATAGTTCGGAAGTAGAGCATTAGGTACTTGGCCTTTTTGCCAATACCTACGAAGTAACCGATATAGCGTTTGCTTTGTACTTCTTTTAGAGTCAACAATCTCATTAATGAACTTTGCACGTTCCTCTGGAAGGTAATATAAAGGGTGACTTACAATAGGCTTAATAAGCTCATAACTCTCATCTCGTTTTAACTGAACTTTACTGCCATCTTTTGGAGTTTGTAACAGTAAACTCTGATGAGGGTCGTCAGTGATATAACACACACCCTCTTCAATCAGATTTACTAGATCCTTAATAAGTACAAGTTCAGGCAATGCGGATGTACGATCAATCTCAATCCAAACAACTTGCTCTGGTAAAAGGCTTAGTATTCTATACGTTGAACCTTGATTACTATAGACATCATTGATTCGCAACATATCCAAGCTCCTCAGTCATCAAGTCCCAATAATGAGAGTTACTTATTTGAATGTCGCTACACTTTAGCTTTCTGAAGCCTATGCGAAGGTCGAATGTGAAGAACCTCAGCCCTAATAGCGTTCTCAACTCATTAAGCGAACTGCCTACCTCACTGAAATATGCAGTATCAATATCTTTGCACACAGCGATAATGCTTTTTTCAGGATATTTGGTAAATTCCTTAGCGTAAAAATTCAGACTGTCTTGAGTATCAACTGACCTATTTAGAGTAGTTTCTGGATATAGCCATTTAATGTTATTTTGAACGGCTATAGGTATGTCTTTTTCAGTGATTATCTGCCACGAAATGCCTTTAGAGTGCCAGTATCGACGCTCTATCTCTAGTTTCTCTAGAGTTCTGGGCTTCATTAGATCTTTTGAATATTTTGCCTGCAAAACAAATTGGCTAAGCTCTTTATCAGAGCTCACAACATAAAAGTCTGATGTCATAACATGAGTATTGCCTCTAATAGCAGGATGCTTTACTTGCATATTCTCTGCAATCTGAAGGGTTTCATCAAATTTAAGAGGAAATTGCTCTCGAATATCTATTATTTCTTGACTCCATTCAAGAAATAGAAATGTTGCTAGCTCTAAATCAGACATTAAATGGTGAGTACGTCTTGTTTTGTGACCGAAAACCCTATGGGAGCGACCTGACGACGATATATCAGATATTTTTATCCAAGGTTTGTACTCGGCAAACTCCCCCTGACCTCTACCTTCTTTAAGCCACTTTTCTTGTTTTTTTGAAAGCATAAAAAACCCCTGCTAAAGTTATATAAACTTTAGCAGGGGGTAATAGCGGAGTCAACAGTATGATACTTTATTACTCAGTATGAATCTTTATTACTTAGTATGATACTTTATTACTCGCGTACAAAGATACCAGCTAATTAATAAACCATTATTCGACTGTCACACTTTTTGCGAGGTTGCGTGGCTGATCGACATCCGTACCGCGCATCACCGCCACATGATAAGACAACAGCTGCACCGGCACGCTATAGACGATAGGGGCAAGCGTCTCGCACACATCAGGCACATAAACCACGTGCATTCTATCTTCTGCAACCATCTTGCTTTCTTCACTGGCAAATACAAACAGCTCACCGTGGCGCGCGTGTACCTCTTGCATGTTGGCTTTTAGCTTATCAAACATACTGTCTTTGGGTGCCAACACCACGATAGGCATGTCTTTATCGACCAATGCCAATGGACCGTGTTTTAGCTCGCCTGCTGCGTAGCCTTCGGCGTGAATATACGAGATTTCTTTCAGCTTTAGCGCCCCTTCTAAGGCGATTGGGAACTGTAAGCCACGACCTAAGAACAAGCAGCTTTTCTTATATTCAAAATGCTCACTCATGACTTTGATAGGTGCATCAAGGTTTAAGCTGGCATGTAGTTGACCGGGTAATTGTTGCAATTGACCTAGTAAGGTCGTTAGGTTTTCGCCAGTCATACGCTCTTGTACGATACCTACTTTTAAGACGAGTAACATCAAAGCGGCAAGCTGAGTGGTAAAGGCTTTGGTAGAAGCAACGCCAATTTCGGGGCCTGCAAGCGTGGGTAAAAAGATATCCGTCTCACGTACCAAAGACGATGTCGGTACATTACATAAGGCTAAGCTGACTAGACCTGTTGGTGTATGCTTTTGAATATCACGTAGCGCCGATAAGGTGTCTGCGGTTTCACCAGATTGCGAAATACAAATCACTAGTGTGTTATCGACGACAACTGGATTGCGGTAGCGGAATTCACTAGCAACCTCAACCGAACACGGCACACGAATCAGGCTCTCAAACCAATATTTAGCGACCAAACCTGAGTGATAACTGGTACCACAAGCGATGACTTGGACGTGTTTAATACCTTTTAATTGCGCTTCATGACGCTGTAAAAAATCATCGCGTAATTTAGCGGTTGTACCGTTATCAACTGCCATCTCGACGGTTCTTCTGACAGCATCTGGCTGCTCGTAGATTTCTTTGAGCATATAATGCTTAAACTCACCTTTATCGGCATTATGCTGCGCGGCGTCAATTTCATGTATCTCACGCTTTACTTCGACACCATCGGCATAAACCTGAATGCTACTACGCGTCAATTTGGCGATATCGCCTTCTTCTAGATACATAAAGCGATTGGTGACCGGTAATAGGGCTAATTGGTCAGAGGCGATAAAGTTCTCGCCGATACCCACACCGATGACCAAAGGCGAACCCAAGCGGACGGTAATCAGCTCTTCTGGGCAATCGATATGTACAATACCAAGGGCAAAAGCGCCATGTAATAAAGGAATAACGGCGCGCACCGCTTCTAATAAATCAGGCGTTGTTTTGTAGATGTCATTGATTAAATGGGCGACAACTTCGGTATCCGTTTGCGAGGTAAACTCGTAGCCTTTAGCAATCAGCTCTTCTTTTAGCTCGGCATAGTTTTCAACGATACCGTTGTGGACGACAGCGATTTTACCTGATACGTGCGGGTGGGCGTTACGTTGAGCAGGTTCGCCATGCGTCGCCCAACGCGTATGCGCAATACCAATATGACCATTGAAAAATTCAGGATTGACTGCGATGGCATCGACCAGCTCTTGCACTTTACCCACTTGACGCTCGCGATGGAGCTCGCCATTACGAATGACAACCAAACCAGCGGAATCATAACCACGGTATTCTAGGCGCTTAAGACCCTCAAGTAAGATATTGGCGATATTACGCTCAGCTACTGCTCCAACGATTCCACACATAACTATTCCTTAAATTCGATGTTTCATGTTTTGATTGTTCAATGCTTAGATGTTTTACGATTATATTCAGTTATCAAATAATAGAGCTTTATATTAGGTCAGTGCACGGCTTTTGCGCTAACAATCCTGACGCTATAAATATAAGGAAGCAGCATCACAAAGATTGTCATGCTGCTTATTATTGTTTAAATTAAATGGTATCTAAATTAAATGGTATCTAAATTAAATGGTGTCTAAATTAAATGGTGTCTAAATTAAATAGTGTCTAAATTAAATAGTGTCTAAATGAACAGTTTTCAACGTGCTTTTGACTGACGGCTACTATTTTGATTTTTTAGTCGGACGCTGAAAGTCATCTTTCTGGGTTTGGCGTGCCCGACCAAAGGCTAATGCTTTGCTATCGACATTTTTAGTAATCACGGAGCCTGCGGCAACCGTAGCGGTATCACCAATGGTTACGGGCGCAACCAAACTGGCATTAGAGCCGATAAACGCATTGTCTTCGATAATGGTTTGTGATTTGTTTGCACCGTCGTAATTACAGGTAATGACACCCGCGCCGATATTGACATCGGTGCCGACCGTTGCATCACCAACGTAGCTTAAGTGATTAACCTTACTGCCATGACCGATAGTCGATTTTTTAATTTCGACGAAATTACCAACTTTACTATTGTCAGCCAATACCGTTTCAGGACGCAGATGGGCAAAAGGACCAATATCAACGCCAGCACCAATCTCAGCGCGATCAATCACGCAGTAAGGTTTGATATGACAGGCGTTGCCAATACGGGCGTTTTTAATCACACAGCCTGCTTCGATATAAACGTTATCGCCTAAGACACAATCGCCCTCAAACACCACGCCAACATCAACAAACACATCTTGACCGGCAGTTAAGGTGCCACGAATATCAACGCGACTCGGGTCAGCAAACTGTACACCAGCTTCTTGCAGGTCTGCAACCAGTTTGCCCTGCCACGTGCGCTCTAAGCTGGCAAGCTGTTGGCGGTTATTGACGCCTTCAATCTCAAAGGTATGCTCAGGCTCAATCGCAACGATATTAATGCCTTCAGCGACCGCCATTTTAACGATATCCGTCAGATAGTATTCTTGCTGCGCATTGTCATTAGACAGCTTTGGCAGATATTTATGCAATAACGCGTTATCAACGCAGTAAATACCGCTATTAATCTCTTGAATTTTTTGCTCATCGGCGCTGGCATCTTTTTGCTCGACGATGGCTGCGATATTGCCGTCTTCATCACGTTTGATACGACCGAGGCCAAAAGGATTGTCTACTGTCAGCGTCAACATCGACATACCGTTAGTATTGGCAGATTTTAATGCCGTTAACGTCTGGCAGCTGACCAATGGCACATCACCATAGAGAATCAGACTTTGCCCTTCTTTTGGTAAATCAGACAGCGTCACTTTTACCGCATGTCCTGTCCCTAACTGCTCAGTTTGGGCAACCCAAGTAATAGGCAGATGCGCATATTGCTCATTAATATCTGCTTGGACTTGCTCGCCACCAAAACCATGAACGATGATGGTGTCATCAACGGTTAATTGATGACAGGTATCAAGGACATGACCCAGTAACGACTTGCCAGCCAGTGTCTGCAGCACTTTTGGCTTGGCCGACTGCATACGCGTGCCTTTGCCCGCCGCGAGGATAATTACCGAAAGAGGAGATGTCATAATAGCCTACAAATGTAACAAAATATAAGTTTGAATTATAGCGTAAATCGTCATTTAACCAAAATGCTATGTCGTGACATCTTTGTAACCTCTATTGCTTGGAGTGAGGTTATAAATTACTTAGCAATTGGCTAGCGTCAAAAATGCCGCACTAAAAAAACGGGCAAGTCAAAAAAGACCATGGGCCATAAACAACGATGGATTATCAAAGAAAATAAGATTTAACAGCGTGGCTAATTGGTTAATTGAAGAATAGTGGTATAAATAATCACCCAAACAGCTGCTGCCATAATACCGGCGATAATATCATCGAGCATAATACCTAGACCGCCTGCGACTTTTTTATCTGCCCAGCCAATCGGTGGTGGTTTAATAATGTCAAAAAAGCGGAATAATATAAAGGCGATAATAATGGCAACAATAGAAGAGGGTTGAGTGATATTTTGCCAGAAATTTCCGTTGGCGATACCCATATAAGACAGCGGCAGTAGGGTAAGCCACATACCAGCCCATTCATCCCAAACAATGTGCGGGTTGTCATGACCGCCCATCAGCTCTGAGGTACGACCGCATATAGAATTACCAAGCAAACAAGCTAAAATGGTAATAATCAAAAACGGCACGAACCCTAAGCTTAATAATGGTATCGCAACGATTAAACCGCCAACCGTGCCCCAAGTGCCGGGTGCACGGCGGGGCAGACCACTTCCTAGACCAATACCAAGCCAATAAACCAAACGGTCAGGCAGACTCGCATTGGCGGGTAGCGGCGGGCAATCATTGGCTTTACGGATATCAGGCTTAGATAGGTTGTGATCAATCATGGGCTAACCTGCAAAATGTTGATAACCCGTCAGATTGGGCCAAGTAGAAAAGGGGGCAGGATGAGCCGGTGTGACTGGCTGTCCTTGATAAAAAATCTCTGGTTGTACATTTTTAGCAGCATTTGTGTCGTTTACGGCTATCACTTCACCGATACAGGTAACAGGCGTGTTGCTTTTATTATCAATCGGTGGCTCGATATGGGCAGGCAAGGTAAAAGCTAGCTCATAATCATCACCGCCCGCCAGCTGACATAATAAGCGCTCAGTTAACTCGCTGCTAGCCAATGCTTTACTGGTAGGTAGCTGCTCAAGATGAATGCGCATACCAACCTTACTTTGCCCACAGATATGCCCAAGGTCTTGATACAGACCATCAGAGATATCTATCATTGAAGTTGCACCAAGTTTCGCCAATGCTGCACCTAAGGCAATACGCGGCGTTGGCATATGCAATCGATGGGCAAGCTCTACGCCCTGAGCATTATCAGGATGCTGGAGCGCATAAGCGGCATCGCCAAGCGTGCCTGAGACATAAATTTTATCGCCAACTTGTGCGCCTGAGCGGTACACAGCTGGCGTGCTTGCAGCAAGTAATCCTTGCGCGCTGACACTGAGTATCAAGCTATCACTGCGCGTGGTATCACCGCCAATAAGCGTCACACCAAATAGCTGGCAGGCGTGAAATAAACCTTTGGCAAACTCAGTCAGCCATTGCTCATTCGCCAAACGCTCAGGTAAGGCTAATGCCAATAAAATACTATGCGGCGTTGCGCCCATCGCGGCAATGTCGGAGACGTTGACTGCGACAGCTTTATAACCGATGGCAAAGGCGAGCTTATTCACTTGCTCCCAATCAGCGCTAAAGTGACGCCCTTGAACGAGCGTATCAATACAGCTAACCAAGCGTGCGCCTGCCGGCAAGCCCATGACCGCGGCATCATCACCAATGCCCTTTTCGACACCGCCTTTATCAACATTGACTTTATCGACATTGACTTTATCGACAGTGCTGGACGATGACGGCGCCGCTTGCATTTGGGAAAATATACGCTCAATCAGCTCAAACTCATTCATGACTAGTCTTTACTTTTTGTATCAGCATCATCTGACGTAGTATTATCTAGCTCAGTATCGTCTAACTCAGTATTATCTAACGAGCTGCTATCTGCGGCTTCTTCTGAGTCAGCGCTAACGATATTAGAGTCGTGTAGGGCAATATCGGCGGCACTACTGTTCTCGTTGCTGGCTTCATTGCCATCTGCGCTACTATCTGCATTACTGCCCTCGTCACTGACATTAATATTATCAGCCGACGTGCTTTCTGCGACAGGATTTTCTTCGACAAGCTGTTGATTAACAATAGGATCGGCAACAACGACATCTTTTGCCGCTTCGTTTTGCTTACTTATCTTATAATCAATGATATTTGCTAATGCTTTACTGGCGCTATTGCGTTTAACACTGGCATTATTGGCACTGATACGCGGTTTGTTTGAAGCAGTTGATGTACTGTCGAGATCAGATTCAGCAGTGCTTTCACTAGTTTCTTCAACATTCGCAGATTGAGCTTCAGACTGCTTAGTCTTAGATTGAGTCGTCGCTTTTTGTGACGTGCGTAGATTGGCTTTGCTATCTGCGTCTACTTCAAGCACACGCAATTCAACCGCCATTTTATCAAGGACGGCATTAATCAGTTTATGCGCATCCGTAGCGCCAAAATGATTATTCAGCTTCATCGCCTCATCAAGCACGACTTTATACGGAATCTCTAAGCGGTTTTGTAGCTCATAAGCACCAATTAATAAAATGGCGTGCTCGACGGTATCAAGCTTATCGATTTCACGATCAAGATGCTGACTGATTAGCGCATCAAGGGCGTCAATTTGCTCTGGAATATCGCGCATCATTTCATGATAGTAGCCGATATGTACGGTATGCATGGCATTGGTCGCACGGGTACGGGCAGCGATATCATGCGGGGCATTGGCTTTCCAGCCAAGCTTGCCATCGATATCAAAACGGCGGTCAGTGACGAGCCATTCGTATAGACCTTGCATAGCAAAGCGACGAGCCTTGCGCACCGCGGTGTGGCTGGTCTTATAAGTGGTTTCACTCATATCGAAGGTTTGATCGCCCGCACTACTGCTTGCGATACGCGTCGCTTCAGCTTGTCCATCAGTGAGTTGTGCGGTTTGCGCAGCGCTAATAGCGCGCTTGAGTTGGTCAGTCATAAGGGGTTTGTACCTAGGTTTTAAACAAATATGTGATAAGCAACTATGGGATAAGCAATAGCATAAAATAGGTTAAATAGTAATCGGCTGACAGCTATGACAGTCGAGTGTTGCAGCGGTGCTTGTTAGCGCCGTTTACAATGTTTTTTAGAGCACTGTTCTTTGTAGCAGTGACACTGTGGCTATTTATAACAAACAATAGCTTATAAAAACCACAGTGCCCATTAAGCTGCTTAAATAAGCAAAAACGCTCTATAAAATGACGGTTTAATTAAGCGTCACCCTTAAGCATCGTCACTATTATCTAAGCATTGTCTATCTAAGCATTGTCGCTACTATCATAGTCATCATCAATATCTAATTGTGATAATACCGCAATCATCTCTAACACCACCATCGCAGCTTCTGAGCCTTTATTACCGGCTTTGGTGCCAGAACGCTCAATCGCTTGCTCGATGCTGTCAGTGGTCAATACGCCATTGGCAACAGGGATATTATAATCGATAGCAACACTGCTTAAACCTTTGGCAGATTCGCTGGCGACAAAATCAAAATGCGGCGTGCTACCACGGATAATCGCGCCTAACGCAATGATAGCGTCAAAGCGGTCAGATTCAGCAGCGCGCTGGGCAACCAATGGCAACTCAAAGGCACCCGGTACGCGAATCACGGTAATATTGCTACCCAAAACGCCATGACGTAGTAGCGCATCGATTGCGCCATCTACCAATGATTCAACGACAAAACCGTTAAAACGACCAACGACGATACCGATACGCGCATCTTCATTTTGATGTAAATTACCATCGATATGGGTCACATCATTGCGCTGCTGTTGTAAATTCGACATAAAAATATCCTTTGCTGAATGGGCTTTTAATAAAATATAGGAGTCTAAATATAACGCTGGGTTCAAATAGTGTGTTTAAGCGGTTAATTATCCGTTAAATAAGCCATTAAATGAACGAAAATCAAATGATAATAAGTAGTTAGCGCTATGATAACATTTTTTACCGTTGCATTTGTATTTTACCAAGGCGTTATAAGCGCATTGCTATGCCTTGTGCTGCCATATATTCTTTGGCTTCTTGCACGGTATATTCACCAAAGTGGAAAATACTGGCAGCAAGGACGGCATCAACGCCGCCTTCTAATACGCCTTCGGCTAAATGTTCTAAATTGCCAACGCCGCCTGAAGCAATAACAGGCACATTAACGCGGCTGGTAATCTGCTTCATTAAAGCCAAATCATAGCCTTTTTTGGTGCCGTCACCATCCATTGAGGTGACCAATAATTCACCAGCGCCAAGATCGCTCATTTTACTTGCCCAAGCAACGGCATCAATGCCGGTTGGCTTACGACCACCGTGGGTGAAAATCTCCCAACGCGGCACAATAACACCATCAACCGTGATATCTGCAACGCGTTTTGCATCGATAGCCACAACAATACATTGATTACCAAATTTCTGCGCCGCTTCACCGACGAACTCAGGGGTAAATACCGCCGCAGAGTTAATCGCCACTTTATCGGCACCTGCATTGAGTAAGTTGCGGATATCAGCAATCTTACGCACACCGCCGCCAACTGTGAGCGGTACAAACACGGTTTCTGCCATACGCTCAACGGTATGATAAGTGGTATCGCGCTCATCATTGGTCGCCGTAATGTCTAAAAAAGTAATCTCGTCGGCACCTTGCTCGTTATAGAGCTTGGCGACTTCAACGGGGTCGCCGGCGTCTTTGATATCGACAAATTGCACGCCTTTGACCACACGACCATTATCAACATCCAAACAAGGGATGATACGCTTTGCTAACATAGGGTCTTTCACCTTATAATCAATTTATCCGTAAGCGCTAGTCTAGCAAAATCGCCGCCATATCAGGCAGCTTTTCGCAAGATTATTATGCTTTTAACCAAAATTTGCTCATGCGCGGTACAATCACTGTCATTACCGTAGCCATTTACCTTCTTATTCCATTGCCATAAGTGAGATGTCATGTCCGTCTATACCCAGTTAACCGATGATCAGTTTGCCGCTTTTTGCCAGCGTTTTGGCGTGTCATTTGCGCGTGCCATTCCGATTACCCAAGGTATCAAAAACTCTAACTGGTTTATTCAGACGACTGATGATGTAGATGGCGCGCACTCTTATGTATTTACTTTATTTGAAGAGCGTCCACCAGAAGACATCGAAAAAATGGCGATTATCCTCAATCAATTGGATGGTAAATTGCCCGTAGCCGCGCCGTTAGCATTGCTTGATTTAGGCGCTGATAGCGCAGAAAAATGCTATGTCATTCATTATGACAATAAAGCGATTACGCTAGTGCCTTGTTTGGCTGGCGCGCATCCACAGCAAACCACGCAAGCGATGTGTCACGAAATTGGCGCCGCTTTAGCCATGCTGCATGAGACCTTACAAGCACTGCAACCTGCGGAAGAATATGGCGTGCCTTTATACCCATGGGCGGAAGTACGCGACCGTGAAATGCAGTTTATGCCCGGTGACGAAGCCAAGCTCATGAGCGATATTTGGCGCGCTTACTCAGATTTGCCGCTTGCGACTTTACCAAAAGGCTTATGCCATTTAGACATGTTCGCTGATAATACCTTATGGGACTTATCGTTAAATAATAGCCAAAAAGGCGCAGCGCGTTTAACGGGATTGTTAGACTTTACCGAAGTCAGCGTCGAGCATTATGTGATGGATATTGCCATTACAATTAATGATTTTTGTACCACCTGGGGCGATGCCGAGCAGGGCGAAACCGTCAATTTTGACCGCAGTAAAATGGCGGCTTTTTTGCAAGGCTATGAGTCAAAACGTGCGCTTGGCGAAGATGAAAAACGTGCCTTACCAGTGATGCTCGCCAAAGCGGCGGTGATTTTTTGGCTATTGCGTTTGAACGTTATCCACTATAACCGTACCGAAGGGCGTACTGGCGATAATATCATGGTCAAAAACCCTGACCTGATGAAACGCCTTGCTGCTTATCATTGGTCACATGTTGAAAAAGCGCAAAATACGGTCTTTGTATTGTTAGATAATCAATCAGCGGCGCAAAAAAACACTCAGATAATCGGTATTTTTAGCAATATCACCCAAGCTGAGCAAGCACGTGATAAATTAAGTAATAGCAGTGATTTTGCAATCAAAGAATATACGCTCGACCAATTGGCATAGATTGTTATTGTTCGACCATTCCTGTATCAAAACCATAAAGGCGGATCCCATGACCGATCAAGTTGATAACTGGCACAAACTGGCGCGCTACGATACCAATATGCAAGGCGAGCTGCATGCCAATCTGCTACGAAATAATGGCATTACGGTGTCTCTGCAACCGCTGAGTGCCATGCCCGGTATGAATTCTGGGATTGTGCTGTGGATACAAGATACGGATTTGGCGCATGCACAGCGTATTTTGGCGAATATTGACACCGATGGGGCCACGCCTTATGAGATGTTTGATGAAGTATCAGAAGCTACTCTAAACCCTCCTTTAAATTCTGCAAAAGACAACAACGGCGGTGAAGTATAAATGTGTCAACTCTTAGGAATGAACTGTAATACCCCAACCGATATTGGTTTTAGCTTTGCAGGGTTTCGCCGTCGTGGCGGCATGACCGACAGTCATGAAGATGGCTTTGGCATTGCGTTTTTTGAGCGCAGTGAATGCGCCAATAATGATAAAACCGCCAATGCTTCGACTGGTTTGCGACTGTTTCATGACAATCGCCCAAGCCATTTATCACCCGTTGCCGACTTGGTGAATAATTATCCGATTAAAGCGATGAACGTCATTGCCCATATCCGTAAAGCAACTCAAGGACAGAATTGTTTGGCCAATACCCATCCTTTCGTCCGCGAAGTGTGGGGCGAGCAGTGGGTATTTGCCCATAACGGGCAGATGAATAGCGAATTTATTAAACGCTGTCAGCGCCTGCAAGACAATGGCAATGCCTCACATTGCCAGCCAGTCGGCAATACCGATTCTGAAATGGCGTTTTGCTATTTGGTCAATCGCCTAAAAAGCAGCTTTAAAACTCGCCCAGATGATCAAACGCTGTTTAATTTTTTGACCACCCAATGTCGCTACCTTTCTGCCAACGGTTTGTTTAATTGCCTGATATCAAATGGCAGATGGCAATTGGCTTATGCTGGCAGCTTACTGTTTTATCTCACGCGAAAAGCGCCATTTGGTGAAGCAAAATTAGCAGATGACGATTTGGCCATTAACTTTAGCGATGTGACCACAGACACCGATAAAGTTACGATTCTAGTTACTGTGCCATTGACTGAAAATGAAAAATGGCAACAGTTGGCGGTCAATGAATGCTTAATATTCCAAGATGGTGACGTCATTTATAAAGACAGCCCAAGTCAGCGTAAGTTTTTGACCGTTGAGGAAGGAATTGCGGTAGCACGCGCGGTTGGAGCGAGTGTTTAGGGTTAGCGAATATTTTATGTTAATTAAATATACATTCCACAACAACGCTTAAACTTCTCACCTGAGCCACAAATACAGGGCTGTTTTTGGGTGACAGTCATTTCTACTGTTGGGTCGAGGAAATACCAACGCGCATCATTGTTCGCTTTGTCTGTTACTTTTACAAAGGCAGACAATTCATAATGCGCCTGCCTTTTTTCTTCTAAACTATCAGCTGTATTATCAGAGATATTAAAGTAAGCCTTAAACTCAACTTGTGCATGACGCTTACCTAGCTTTGGCGTGTGCGTAACGATTTCCAATCCTGCCCAAACCGTTTCTTTTGCCCAAGACTCAATAGCCTGAATACCTAGTAAATTTTGCTGCGCGGGTAGCGTAGTCTTGACGATGTATTCTGGTTTAATCAAGACAAAGGCACTATAACGCGTGCGCATCAATCGTTCAGCAGAGTCTGGCTTTGCACCGTCAATTTTATCAGCTTCGTTATTTAAAAGACCGTCATGATAAGGCTGACAGCAATCTTGATAAAGTAACGGTGCGCTAATGTCATCCGATGACGGATTGATTTGGCAAGGGCAGATTGGTAGGGAAATTGGCATTATTTACTCGAGTTGTTATTTATATTATTAGCGATTTATAAGTTTCAATTGAGCCAGTTTTTGATCAATTCTGGCCATAGCCCCAGTTTAAGTTTTGCCCAAGGCGTGGGGTCACGTAGCTGCTGCCAAAACTCAGCAAATGGCGGCGCAAAATACACCAAGAGCGCAAGGATAACGTACAGTAGCAGATACCACCATTTGTCTTTATGCTGATAGAACTTCATCGCTGTACCCGATGAGCGCTTCATTTTCATATTGGATAAATTCACACTATATAGCTCATCCAATGCCAAATGTACCATCGCGCCGCCGAATAAAAACAAGCCGTAAAACCAGCTAACCGTCAACGGTAAGTTTAAAATATCGTAGCTGACATAGGTCATTCCAAGCCCCATTATCGCCATATAGGGCACCGAATGAATGACACCGCGATGCACGGTCATATTGGTAAAAATCGAAAACACCACATAACGCATAAAGCCGTAGCCGGCCAGCCATAACGCTATCAGCGCCAGTAAACTCAGCTCACTACGCCAATGCATCACCAGACCAAAGGCAAAAATAAACGAGGTAATATTAAAACCAAGCTTAATTGGCGTTGAATTATCTGAATCCAAGTCAGGCAGCAACCCACCGATGGTACCGAGTGCCACGCACATCAAAAACCCTGAATCATCAATCAATCCGGCTTTATAAACCGTTAGACTCATCGTACCACTGACCATGAATGCAACATTTAAGTGGGTGTTAAAATTTGCCATAAAAACTCATCAATAAATAGCACGCGAAAACAGTATTTCGAGCGGCTTGTCTAGCCGTAAAAAAGCGCTCCATGATACCATAGTCACGCCAGTCGTCTAATAGAGATAGTCAATATGACCGCTACTGATTTACCTGCTAAGCCTTATCCAACTGCTTCTTCTGACGCTTCTATTAATGACCCGTCTGCATGCGATAGTCAGCTTGATGACAGCTTTGCTGCTATTGACTGGCAAGCGCCATGGCTCTGTCACTTAAATCAGTTAGGCTATATAAGTAAAGCCATCACAAAGCTTAGCTCTTTAAGAGATAATTCTGCTCAGACAGATAAACTCGAAAACATACCTGATATTATCGCCAAGGTTTTGAATACATCGTTGCAGCAACAGGCTGATGATTTACAACAGCCATTACCGCAAACCAAACCTGTACTAAACAATCAAGCCCAAACCTTACAATTTGTCTCGCAAAATGCCTTGCCAGAAGGCGAGGCGTACGAGAGTTTTATCGGCACGACCGGTAATATTCCCACCCGCGATAACTTGCATGATTTATTTAACGGTAGCATTTGGCTAACCTTTCCCAAGACCAAAGCCCTGCTGAATTATTATCATATGCTTGAAATCAATCAACAAGGTATTGGTGCCAGTCGCGGGCGTGTCCGCGATACCATTACCGTATTTGATGAAAATGGCGCAATATTAGTCACCGCTGATGCAAGTATCGGTAAGGCATTGGTTGATTTTGATTGGCAGGAAAGTTTGGTAGCACCGCGTGACAAGTGGGATAAACCACAAGCGCTAAATAGCGACTCTCAAGCTGCGGTTTATATTTTTGGTCATGCATTATTAGAGAAGCTACTTCAGCCGCGCAAGGCATTATGCGCCCATAGTATCGTGATAAATGTCACGCAAGATTTTTTTGCCTTATCGCTATCTGAGCGCATTAGTCATTTAGATGAGAAAATGGCTGATTATATGGACGCGTTATTATCACAGCCGGATGTGACACCGCGCAAACTGTCTCCATTGCCCATTTTGGGTGTGCCGCATTTTTGGGCAGAAAATGCCCATTCGAGCTTTTATGATGACAGCCAAGTCTTTCGGAGCGGTCGTCGCCGTCAAAAATAAAAGATAAGTTCATACCTTGCCAGTTAACTGTTAAACCTTAACCGCTAAAGCATTGCCGCGTTTACGATTGTGCCACGATTCAACACCATCTAGACGTTAACAAAGGGCGGGTTATTTGTTATGGTAAAAGGGCGTTACTGTTAAACGCTAAACAGATACTTATAGCTTTTGTTAACGTCGCTGTATTAGTAAAACCGTTATTAACACAGGGTTTGTTAGAGTAAAAGCACCTTTGGCTAGGGCACTTAGCTATTGTGAAACATTTAGCGCTTGTTAGAAACTAAGTATAGCCATTCAATTTAACAAAGCCATTTAATTTAAGAACAACTAAACCACCATCTATTTAGCCACCAGTTATCAGCATAAATGCTTATTGATTGATAGTCATATTAGTTCAAGAGTCATTTATGTTCAGGATCTATAACAACGATAAGGAAGCTACCATGAGTGATATTTTTAATGTAAAAGACACCATTTCGGTCGATGGCAAGGAGCATGCTTATTACAGCCTGCCAAAGCTGACCAACACTTACGAGAACATCAGTAAGCTGCCATTTTGTATGAAAATCGTCTTAGAAAACCTATTACGTAATGAAGATGATGGTCAATCTGTCGGTAAAAATCACATCGAAGCGGTTGCCAATTGGGACGCCGGTGCAGAAGCGTCAAAAGAAATTGCCTTTATGCCAGCGCGTGTTGTCCTGCAAGATTTTACCGGTGTACCATCGGTGGTCGATTTGGCAGCCATGCGTGATGCAGTCGTTGAGCTTGGCGGTAACGCTGAGCAAATTAACCCGTTTATCCCAAGTGAATTGGTCGTTGACCACTCTGTACAGGTCGATGCCTATGGCCGCGAAGATGCACTTGATTTAAACGAGAAAATTGAGTTTAAACGTAACAATGAACGTTATGAGTTTTTACATTGGGGCAAAAATGCCTTTAAAAACTTTGTCGTCGTGCCACCAGCAACGGGTATTGTGCATCAGGTTAACCTTGAATATCTAGCCCGCGTGGTAATGGCTGCTGATGTTGACGGTGAGCTGACTGCGTATCCTGATACCGTGTTTGGTACGGACAGCCATACCACGATGATTAATGGTATTGGCGTCCTTGGTTGGGGTGTTGGCGGTATTGAAGCGGAAGCCGCAATGCTTGGTCAACCATCATCGATGCTGATTCCACAAGTCGTTGGCTTTGAGCTGACGGGTAAATTAACCGAAGGCGTCACCGCGACGGATTTGGTATTACGTGTGGTTGAAATGCTACGTGCGCATGGCGTGGTTGGTAAGTTCGTCGAATTTTACGGCGAAGGTCTACACAGTATGCCACTTGCTGATCGTGCAACCATTGCCAACATGGCACCAGAGTATGGCGCGACTTGTGGTATTTTCCCGATTGACCAAATGGCGATTGATTATCTACGTCTGTCAGGTCGTGAAGAAAGCCAGATTGAGCTGGTTGAAAAATATGCCAAAGCCCAAGGCTTATGGCACGACGCCGATACGCCAGCAGCGACTTACTCAAGTAAGTTAGAGTTGGATTTATCATCCGTACAGCCAGCACTTGCCGGTCCAAACTTGCCCCAACAGCGTATCAATCTATCTGATATGCATGAAAAATTTGGTGAAACCTTAACGGCGATGACCAAAGACCGTAAAAAAGAAGTTGAAGCTAAGGTACGCTTTGATGAAGAAGGCGGTAAGCAAGATCAAGCAAAAACTCTGGCGGCAAAACCCAATCCTTTCTGCGCTGAAGGCAGTACTTACTGCACGGTCAAAATCGAAGATGAAGAGTATAGACTGCGTGATGGCTCTGTCGTTATCGCGGCGATTACTTCTTGTACCAATACCTCAAACCCAGCAGTCATGATTGGTGCAGGTTTGGTCGCCAAAAAAGCAGCGGCAAAAGGTCTAACGGCTAAGCCATGGGTTAAGACTTCACTGGCACCAGGTTCAAAAGTGGTGACTGATTATCTTGAAAAGTCTCAGCTAATGGATGAGCTAGAGAAAATCGGTTTCTATTTAGTAGGTTATGGTTGTACCACTTGTATCGGTAACTCAGGTCCGCTATTAGGGGCGATTGAAGAGGCTATCGAAGAAGGCGATTTGGTTGCCGCAGCTGTACTATCAGGTAACCGTAACTTTGAAGGTCGTATTCACTCGCATGTGAAAGCCAGTTATTTGGCGTCACCGCCGCTCGTTGTTGCTTATGCGCTGGCAGGTACGGTTGATATTGACTTGACCACCCATCCGCTCGGACACGACCAAGAAGGCAACGATGTATTCCTAAAAGACATCTGGCCAACGTCAGAAGAGATCAACGAGCTGATTGCTAATAATATCGACGCTGATATGTTCCGCAAAAACTACGGTGAAGTGTTTGATGGTAGTGCTGCATGGAACGCTATTAGCTCAGCCGATAGTCAGCTGTATCCATGGAGTGAAGATTCTACTTACATTAAGAACCCACCGTTCTTTGATGGCATGACCATGGAACCGGAAGGTATCCCTGATATTGACGGTGCGCGTATTTTAGGTCTGTTTGGCGACTCAATCACCACTGACCATATCTCGCCTGCTGGTAATATCGATGCTGACTCTCCTGCGGGCAAGTACTTGCAAGGGCGCGGTGTAATGGAAGCGGACTTTAACAGCTATGGCTCACGCCGTGGTAACGATGCGGTCATGACTCGCGGAACCTTTGCCAATATCCGTATCAAAAATACCATGATGGGCGGCAAAGAAGGCGGTTATACCTATTACTTCAATGGTGATAGCGCTACGCTACAAGACGGTCAAGAAATGGCCATCTATGATGCGGCGATGAAGTATAAAGAAGACAAGCGTCCGCTCGTGGTACTTGGCGGGGCAGAATATGGTTCTGGCTCTAGTCGTGACTGGGCCGCGAAGGGTACGATTTTGCTCGGCGTAAAAGCGGTATTGACCAGCTCATTTGAGCGTATTCACCGCTCAAACCTAGTCGGTATGGGTGTGTTACCATTAACCTTTAAAGACGGTGAAAATGCTGCGACCTATAATTTAGACGGTTCTGAGGTGCTTAGCATCACAGGTCTTAATAATGGCGAAAGCAAAACCGCCAAGGTTACGGCCACACGTGCCGATGGTTCAACTGAGAGCTTTGATGTCAATGTCATGCTACAGACGCCAAAAGAGCGCGAATACGTGCGTCACGGCGGTGTATTGCACTATGTGCTACGTCAACTGGCAGCTGAGAGTAAAAATGCTGCTTAATAGCTAGCTCTATTTATAATAAAAAAGCCCAGTCCCAGTTAAAGTAGGGGATTGGGCTTTTTTTATTGGGCTAGAAAAAAGAAAAAGTATCTGAAAATCTATTCCATTACATTATCTGAAGTTCTCATTCCAGCTCTCCTTAAATATTTTATTTAAGAATTTTTCTTGATCGATACTGCCGTCATTTTTTAAGCAGGTTTTATCAACAAAAAGATAGTTCGTCCAGCTGATATCAGGAGATAGTTCATTGATTTCATTTACTATATCAACTTCACTAATATCAGAGAAATCTCTAATAATAAGTTTTTTAGCCAACTCTAAAATGCGACTCTTTGTTTTATACTCATGAGAATTTGGATACTCAGAAATTTTATCAAAAAACGCCTCATAATTTATATTTCCATTTTCGTTTACATACTCCTCACTCCAGAATATATAGTCACTCCAAAATGGGTCAGGAGACAGTTTATCTAGTTCAAGCTTTATTGCTACTTGCCTTGACTCTGAGCATGGAGTATTAACTAACTCTTCAAATAATAAAGTGATTTTTTGCTTAGTATCATCATTCATTATTATTTCCTCTGCTATTTAATCCGATGGTTTCAACCCTTATCAGTCAACAGTTTAATCCCCAAGCCAATAAATACCACACCGCTTATTTTATTTAAAATCACTTCGATAGAGGGGTTCTTTCTAAGATTTTCACTAAACTTCGACGCCAACAATGCTAAGCACAAGCACCATATAAAGCCAGTAACAGCAAAGGTCAATCCTAAAATGATAAACGACACCATGCTATAAGCATAATTGGCATCGATAAACTGAGGGAAGAATGCGAGGAAAAATAGAGCAACTTTTGGATTAAAGGTGTTGGTGAGTACACCTTGTTTATATATTTGCCAATGATCTAGAGTCTTAGCGGACGAAGATTTTTCGTTTTCTTGTAAACTCTCGGCTATCAAAGGCTGCTGCTTGCTCATAAGCATTTTTACGCCCAAATAACATAAGTAGCTAGCACCGATATATTTGACGATCATAAATGCCAGTGGAGAATTGGCCAAAATGATGGACAAGCCCAGCGCTGCTAACAACGTATGCACTAAAATGCCTGAGATGATACCTAACACAGAATAAAACCCTGCTTGGCTACCGTGTGAAATGCTACGGGTGATGATATACATGCTATCACTGCCAGGGGTTAGGTTTAGCAAAATGGCTGCCATGACAAACCCTAGATAATTCTCAATACCGAACATGGTTAAAACTTCCTTGTGTTAAGCCTAAAAATTTGTATGTTATAAAGTATTTATACATTCTATAAAATTCTTATAGGATTGATGGTAGCGAGGATCGTAAGAGTTGGCAATACAATAAATCATTCAATAAATACTGATATTAGAAACCATAAAGTAGGTTATGGCTTCAGTCTTTATCAAAATCAATAAAACGTAAATATCTTATAAAATCGCAGATACCGCAATGTGAACTCTGATAAGATATCAGAGATTAATAAGACATTTGTTGATAATAAGGATTTGAGATGAAACGTTTGGCTTATACCATTGCTGTATCTGTTTTGGCCATGACTGTTGGGATAAATGCCGCGCATGCCGAGAGAGTTTGCAAAGTAACAGATCCGACGGGTACTCCACTAAACATTCGCGACGAGCCTAATGGCAAGATTATTAATAAGCTGCGTAATGATCGCGAGGTGTATGTCACAGATACTACTTATGATAGTAAAAATCGTCCGTGGGTATATTTAGAAGGCTATTACAAGGGCGAATACAGGCATTGGGGCTGGGCGATTAGAGAGTTTGTCTCTTGTTATGATCGTTGATATATTAATTTCAGCTTATCCAAACCATAATGAACTGGATATAACAAAATCAACAGACATAAAAAAGCCCAGTCATCATATGATGACTGGGCTTTTTTATTGTTCGCTTATTAGTCTAACCTGATGCTTAAAAGGTGCTAAGCAAAAGTGCTAATAAGTGACGCCGAATAGTGGCGTCCCCAGGGGGATTCGAACCCCCGTTACCGCCGTGAAAGGGCGGTGTCCTAGGCCTCTAGACGATGGGGACGCATAGAGTGTTATAACCAATGGTTACAACGGTACTTCACAATATCAGAGAGCTTATCTATTAATAACAGAGCAAGCTGTGCCTAGGTGCTGATATCGTCCTACTAGCGAGTATTTATATCAAGTTTCAGTCATACTGAGCGTTGCGATAAATAGTATGGTGGAGCTAAACGGAGTCGAACCGTTGACCCCTTGCATGCCATGCAAGTGCTCTACCAACTGAGCTATAGCCCCTCGCTAAGAGTGTGCGTATTTTATGTAAGACCGGCAGTCTTGTCAACTGCTATTTGAAAAATAATGCATAAATATGCAAAAAAAAGCGTTTAAAGCCATTTTAGCGGCTGAATAAGCTTAAATTAACGTGGATTTTGCTTGATGGCAATCTCTTTTAGGGCTTTATCGGTAAAGAATTCTTCTTCCGTACAATTAGAGCTGCTGTCAGAAAAAATGATGGCACAGCATTCCGTTGGGATATATTGACCACCTTTTTCTCGGACAGTACTTATACCTTTAAAACCAACAATGTCAGACTCGCTTAACTTATCCAGATTATGCTTGGTATACTTACAGTAAGTGCTATATATCCATTTTAAATCTTCAAAGTCTTGACCGGTTGTCAGGGTCAGTTTTGCGTTATAAAGCTCTTTTACGATGGCATCATAGTAATTCTGCGCTTCTTTGAGGGTATTAAAGACATAATCTTTGCTTTCGATGGTGACGGTTTTGGCGGCCATATTTATATCCAATGAAGGTGTTGAATTTTAAATGCTGAGATTAACGTAAAAAAGGGGCAGTATTAGCCTGACCCCTTTTCGTTATAGTAGAGTTACTTTAAAATCGATACAGTGCGACTGGGATGAATTTTTCGTAGCCTCTGGAGTGCAAAGCGCACAGCAAGCAAGGAAAATTTATACCAGTCGCATATAGCTATAACGTAGCGCTTTTATTTTGAACCGATTATATTTAGCAATACTGTTTTTAATTAACAAGTAAAAAACTATTCAGCTGCCAAACTATTTATCAGCTAAGAAGTCTGGCAATTCTGCTGCTTGTTTCTCAAGTTTCTTCAGTTTCTTTTTACCAAGGCCACCCAGTACATCAACTGCATGGCGCAAGCGTGTCAATGTCATATCAGCGCCGATAATTGCCATAGAATTCATGACAGGCGTCGATGAGGTGCTACCAGCGATAGCGATAAAGAACGGCGCCATAAAGTCACGCATCTTAATATCAAGATGGGCGGCAAGACCTTTAAGCGTGGCGTAGATGTTTTCTTCTGACCACGTTGGCAAGGTTTCTAGCTGCCAAAGCGCCAGTTGCAGCATCTCAGTAATTTGTTCAGGCGTCAGAGATTTATGGGTAAAGCTCTCAGCATTGATAGCAGGTAGGTTTTGGAAATAAAAGCCACCCCAATTGACCGCATCAGACAGTAACTCGATGCGAGGCTGAATCGCCGCTGCGATAGCAGTTAGCTTGTCGCTGTTACTGGCCCATTCAAGGATTTTATTTTTTAACTCTTCAGGGGTTAGCGCCCGTAGCCATTCGGCGTTAAGCCAATTGAGCTTTTCGATGTCGAAAATAGGGCCGCCAAGGGACACGCGTTGAATATCAAAGCTGGCAATCATTTCCTCTAAGGTAAATTTCTCCGCTTCGTCAGGCATAGAGTAGCCCATACGACCGAGGTAGTTAAGCAGCGCTTCAGGTAGCACGCCGGCATCACGGTAGTAGGTGATAGACGTTGGGTTTTTACGTTTAGACAGCTTTGATTTATCAGGGTTACGCAGCAGTGGCATATGGCAAAGAACCGGCATCTCCCAACCAAAATACTCATAAAGCAGCTGATGCTTAGGCGCAGAGTTGAGCCACTCTTCACCGCGCAATACATGGCTGATGTCCATTAAATGGTCATCGACAACGTTGGCGAGATGGTACGTTGGCATGCCGTCGGTTTTTAGCAGCACTTGCATATCGACTTGCGTCCAAGGAATCTCAACCGTACCGCGTAGCATGTCTTGCACTTGACAGACGCCTTCGGTAGGCACGCGCATACGAATGACGTTTGGTTTGCCCTCAGCAACCAATTGCGCAGTTTTCTCTGGGGCCAAATGGGCACAGCGACCGTCGTAACGCGGCGTTTCGCCATTGGCCATTTGCGCAGCACGCATGGCATCAAGCTCTTCACTGCTACAAAAGCAGCGAAACGCATGGTCGTTTTCTATAAGCTGCTCGGCATGCTTTTTATAAATATCGCTACGCTCGCTCTGACGATAAGGCGCATGCGGACCGCCGATATCTGGACCTTCCGCCCAGTCAAGACCAACCCAACGTAGCGCATCCAAAATCATTTTTTCAGATTGTTCGGTTGAGCGCGTTTGGTCGGTGTCTTCAATACGTAAAATAAACTCGCCGCCGTGGGCTTTGGCAAAGGCTAAATTAAATAGCGCGATATAAGCGGTGCCAACATGTGGAAAGCCAGTCGGTGAAGGCGCGATACGAGTACGGACAGGGCGCGTGCTGTTAGTTGAAGTCGATGATTGCATCATAAAATTCTCAGAATAGGGTGGTTAATGAATATGGCTGTGAAAAATGGCGGTTAAAAATGCTAATGATCAATGTGCATGAGAAGTTTGAACAAAAAATACGGCACAAACAATAGCCGTCAAGGTAGAAAAATAGCGTAAAATATAGCGCTAGTATAACAGAGAGATGGGATATTTTTAACGAAAAGCCCGTCTAGCGCTTGACTACCAGTGTATCCTTGCGATAATAATGTTAGACAAGTCATAACTTGTTTATTTTCATCTGATTTTTTACTATTACTGACCAAAATGGTCGTCATCTACTGAGTCGTTTGTGTCCATATCGAATCCAAAGTCAAGAAACACGCTAAATTCTAAAGAAAACCCTTCTTCAGTCATTGATAGTTCTGAGTCAGAGGTCAATTCGTCTATTGTTGAAAATGATTCTGCTCATCAGTTTTCTCAAAAGCCCGTCATAGAGCAAGCGGGTGCTGATGAATTAAGTTTTGTCCATGACGCCGTGCTACTACAAGAAACGGTGGCGGCGGTATTGGGTGTCAAATCGCTGCCCAAACAAACAGATGACAGCCGTCAAAACAGCTTACAAAAAAGTGGTATTTATGTTGATGCAACTTTTGGGCGCGGTGGGCATAGCCGCCTGCTATTAAGCCAGCTTGCCGATGATGCAACCTTAATTGTGTTTGATAAAGACCCAACAGCCATTAGCGTTGCGCAAGAATTGGCAAAATCTGATAGCCGCGTCAAAGTGGTGCATGACAGCTTTGCAACCTTGACCGATAGTTTAGCTAGTATGGGAATCACAAAAGTGGACGGTCTGATGGCGGATTTGGGTATTTCCTCGCCGCAAATCGATGACGGTAGCCGCGGTTTTAGTTTTATGCGCGATGGCGCGGTCGATATGCGCATGGATACCAGTCGTGGACAGTCGGTTGCCGAGTGGCTTGAGACGGTCGATGATGAAACCTTGGCCGATGTGCTTTATGAGTTTGGTGAAGAACGCCACAGCCGCCGTATTGCCCGTGCGATTAAGCAGATGGACAGTTATGAGTCGACGCTTGCGCTGGCAGAAGTGATCAAAGCGGCGCATCCAAATTGGCAGCGCGGTAAGCATCCTGCGACGCAAAGTTTTCAGGCTATGCGCATTTTTATCAATAATGAGCTTGGCGATGTGGATGACTTTTTAGAACAAAGTATTCCGATTTTAAAGTCGGGCGGTCAGCTGGCAGTGATTAGCTTTCATTCGTTAGAAGATCGCCGTATCAAGCAGTTTTTGCAGCGCCATAGCAAAGGTCAGTATCCAGAAGATGAGAATTTACCAATGCCGCCCAAGCGTCCGCGTTATTTTAGTAAGCCGAAACGTGTTGGCCCCAGTCAGGCTGAGATAAGCAATAATCCGCGTGCGCGTAGTGCGTGGCTGCGCATGGCAACTCGTAGCGATACGGATTATAAAGCAGATAATAACTCTTAAGCTAAGCCCTATAACCATGCCAAAAAACAATGCAAAAAAACCGCGCTGAAAAGACTGCTATTGAGTTATGTGGGTAAAATATGACTGAATGTTTTAATGATTACGCGGCTGTTAAAAAGCTGTAAACATTCTCTGCTAGGCTCAGCAGTTACTTTTTGCTTGGTTATGTGTTTATTGATTTTATTGATAGTTATTTTTACTGATGGTGCTGATGGCTCATGAGGGTGTGTTCACTCGCAAATCTTAGCGCTTTTTTTATTTTGAAGTTCACTTTTTTGAGATCGTCATGGCAATATCTGACAAACCTGTAAACCGCCGCGCCGCAATGCCTCCTAATACCGATGTTGGCGAATTATTCGTGCACCGATTTAATGTGGTCAGTATTTACGTGGTCATATTATTGTTATTAGCGGCTGCGATTATCTGGAGCGGCATCAAAACGGCAGAAGGCGTGCAGCAATATCATCAGGATTATAAAACCTTGCAAGATATGAAAAAACAAGAGCGCAAGCTACAGGTAGAACATCAGCGTTTGCTTATCGAGCAGCAAACCTTTAGTGCGACTCCGCAAATTGCCAGTCGTGCCGTTGCTGAACTCGGGATGTTTTCGCCAACCCTTAAAGATAAGCTGATTATTCAGCCGGGTGCGGCCGTTGCTGTTGCACCAGTGCTCGAGGATGACGCCAATGCTGCAGCTGTCAATGAAACAGATTTTTTTGAGGCGGATGCTGATGCAGCGGAGGCTGGACGATGAGTGATAAAAAATCCAATGCCAATAGCGATAAAGCTGCCGCTAAGAATAACAACAAAAAACCAGCCAGCGGCAAAGTCACCAAGCCGTTACGCCGTGCCAGTGCCGCCAAATCTGGGCAAACGAGTAGCAAGCCTGACAATAAAACCAGTGATGGCCGTAAAGCCAAGCTGTTTGGTCGCCTCAAAAAGAACGAAGAGCAGGGCGCTTATACCAGTGTTAAAAACCTAAAAAGTAAAAGAGCGTTTTTGGGTAAAGCGTCTGGCGCCTCTTCGCGTGGCGGTGTCGAGCAAGATAAAAACCGTTTTCGTATGATTTGGGCGCTAGCGCTGCTGATTTTGGTAGGTCTTATCGGCCGTGCTTATTATTTACAAGTGGCCAATGCTCAATTTTACCAAGATAAAGGTAACGAGCTTATCACCAGCGTGCGCACGCAAAAATCCTATCGCGGTATGATTACCGACCGTAATGATTTGCCATTAGCAGTCAGTGCGCCTCTAGCGACGGTTTCTTTTAGCCCGCATGATTATGCACGCGAATATTATGAGCTTAAACGCATTATTTTGACCAATCCTGATAGTCCAAAGCTGGTCGCGCGTATGCAAAAGCGCTTGGATAATATGGATTTGACCACCCTAGCGGCGGCGGCCAATATCTCAGTCACTGAGCTTAAAAAAGTCACCGCAATCGATGACAGTATCGATGTAACCGATGAGGAAGCCGTTAAAGCGGCGCTGCCATCGGGCGCAGGCTCGCATTATCTGCCGCTACTCAATAAAGTCACCCCTGAGATTGCTCAAAGCGTTAGCTCGCTTGATTTTCCGGGCGTCTATGAGAAAAACTTCTTCCAGCGCTATTATCCACAGCCGCAACCGAACTCGCAGCTGTTGGGTTTCATGGGCCAAAATGCCGATGATCCTGAAGGCGGTTATGAAGGCCGCGCTGGTATCGAACGTCAGTATGAAACTGAGCTGGCGGGCGATGATGGTAAAGTATTGGTACTCAAAGATGCCAAGCAAAACAGTTTGAAAGAAATTAAGCAGATTGAACCAGAGATACCCGGTAAAGACGTGGCGTTAACGATTGATTCGCGCTTGCAGTACTTACTTTATAAAGAGCTGGAAAAAGCCGGTCGCTTGCAAAAAGCGCGCTGGTCAACGGGTATGATCGTCGATGTGCAAACCGGTGAGGTGCTTGCTCTATCGACGTGGCCGTCATTTAACTCCAACAATCTTAATGAGATGACCGGTGAAAACCAACGTAACCGTGCGCTGCTTGATGTCTTTGAGCCCGGTTCGGTCATGAAACCATTTACTGTCGCCGCCGCTTTAGATTCAGGCAAGTATACGACGACGTCATTGATTGATACCAATCCTGGCTCTATTCGTGTGCGTGGTTATACGATTCGCGATCATAATAATCTGGGTCGTATTACTCTGGGTACGTTGCTACAGAAATCTAGTAACGTGGCCTCGACCAAGATTGCGTTATCACTGCCGCCTGATGCCATTACCAATATGCAAAAGCAATTTGGCTTTGGCTCAAAAACACCGCTGCAATTCCCCGGTGAGGGCAGTGGACTTGTCGTGACGCCAAAAGAGAAAGAAACCTCAAGGCGGGCGACGGTCAGTTATGGTTACGGTCTGCAAGTGACATTGGCGCAGGTAGCACAGGCCTATTCGGCGCTGGCAGCAGGCGGGGTTATGCATCCATTAACGCTGACCAAAGATGGCGAGCGGCCACCCAGTAAGCGTATCATGGCACATGAGCAAGCCATGTCTATCGTACAAATGATGGAGAGTGTCACCGAACCGGGTGGTACGGCTAAGGGTGCTGCTATCGATGGTTATCGCGTTGCTGGTAAAACAGGAACGTCGCGCCGTATCAATCCAAAAGGTGGCTACTATACCGACCAATATCGTAACGTCTTTGCCGGTATGGCCCCAGCATCTAATCCTAAGCTGGTCGGTGTCATACTTATCGAAGACCCGCGTGGTCAGATATATGCGGGCTTAACCGTCGCTCCTGTTTTCCATAACGTCATGAAAGAGGCGCTGCGTTTGTATAATGTGCCGTTAGATAAGCCGCTAAAAACCGAAGAACAGTAGGTAAAAAAGTAATCTTTTTAAATATTCCGCTATTAACCATTTGATGCGTTTTAACCGTTTAGGATTTGCCAATGACTCCGTCTATCTCGCCGCCAAGCAGCACCACAGTCACCTTGCAACAGCTGATTGAAGCCAGCGGTAGCGACAGTCATAGGCAGAACCACAAAGACAAACAAAGCCTAGCACAAGCATTGACAGCGATGATAATCGCATCTAACAGTCAGTTGCCCAATCTAAAAACATCACTTGCCAATATCCCATTTGAGCAGTTCTGCTTAGACAGCCGTCAGTTGGCAGCCAACGACGTCTTTGTGTTATTAAAAAGTCATACGCCAAACTGTCAAAAAAGTCGTGACTACCTTTATCAAGCCGCGCAAAATGCGGCTTTTATCCTAGCAGAAATTGACCCGCGCGCTTTGCTTATTAAAGCTAATGTACCGCCACATACCAATCTTGCTTTAACTGATGATAATGCTGAATCTATCGTACAGCAGCAATTGGACCGCCTGCCTTGCCCCGTATTATATGTGCCCAATATCCGTGATTTTTTAGGTGACTTGATTCAGGCGCGTTTGCAATATCAGCAGCCTGTGAGTTTGCCAACGGTCGTCGCAGTAACGGGCACCAATGGCAAAACCACTATCAGCCAATTGGTGGCGCAATTGACGCAGCTAACTGACATGAGTAGCGCCGTGATGGGAACAGCAGGTAACGGTAGATTAGGCGCTCTGGTGCAAGCCAGCCATACCACCGGTGATGCCTTAGCGGTACAGCAGTTTTTATATCAAATGGGTACAGAGAATGCTGAGCTATTGGCATTAGAAGCGAGCTCGCACGGTCTCGATCAGCAGCGTTTACAAGGTATGCCAGTATCGGTGGCGATTTATACCAATTTGAGCCGCGATCATCTAGATTATCATGCCGATATGGCAGAGTATGCTGCGGCAAAAGCCAAGCTGTTTGATAAAGCACATTTCTCAGAGTTAACCCACGCCATTATCAATATCGATGATGAGCATGCACAGATCATGCTCGATACCGCGCATGCCAGCCAAATAACGGTTTGGACCTATAGTTTAAACCCAGCAAAATCTGCAACCTTTGTTGCCGCTGAAATCAAGCCAAGTTTGCACGGTGTTGAGATTGCGCTGCGTACTGATTTTGGTAATGAAAAAATTAATATTATAAACGTCGTCAGCCCATTATTGGGTCGTTTTAACGTTGCCAATTTGCTGGCTGCTATTGGCGCTGCTGTAGCTTTAGATATTAGCCTGGAGCGCATTGCGGCCGTTATCCCGCAGCTACAAGGTGCGGTTGGACGTATGCAGCGTGTACCATCCAATGATGGTTGTTTTATTGTTGATTATGCCCATACGCCTGATGCGTTAAGCCAAGTACTTGCCAGTCTAAAAACCCATTGTAAAGGTCAGCTATGGGCAGTGTTTGGTTGTGGCGGCGACCGCGATGCAGGTAAGCGCCCATTGATGGCGCAAGCGGGATTGGCAGGCGCCGATAAAGTTGTATTGACGGCGGATAATCCACGTACCGAAGACCCAAATGTAATCTTGCAAGATATGCAAGCGGGCATGACAAACGAGCAATATCAGCGCACCCATATCGAACCTGCGCGCCAAGCAGCCATTGAATATGCGGTCAATCAAGCAGCGCCTGATGATATCGTCGTTATCGCGGGCAAGGGTCATGAAACCTATCAAGAAATTAACCATGTTCGTTATGATTTTGACGACAGTGTTATTTTGCAAAATGCTTTAAAGCAAGCAGGGCGCGTATAGCCTTTATAGATAAATAATAGCGCCTGCGCCTCATTTTTTATACTTTTAAAAAACATACATTCTCAAATATCAAAGATAAGTAGTCATCATATATAAGGTAATCATTATGACAGCCGACAACGATAACAGCATTCAGTCGCAAGGGCTGTATGTTTGGCAAGTAGACAATCTGCTTGCGGCAACCGCAACGCTGGGTGGACATTGGCAATTTGCTGACGGTCAAACGACATCAAGCAATAACAGCACGGACACACACAGCACAAACACAAGCAAGCCAATTACTAGCACTCGTATCGCTACCGATACTCGTACTATTAAAGCGGGTGATATCTTTTTGGCGCTCAGCGGTGATAATTTTGACGGTCACGATTATATCGCTACTGCCATCGAACAAGGTGCGGTTGCGGCTATCGTTTCACGCCCTATTTCTGCTGATATTGCACAATTAGTTGTTAATGACACGCGTTTGGCGTTAGGACAATTGGCAGCTTATCGTCGTCAGCAGCATAAAAATTTGACCGTGATTGCCATCACTGGTTCTAGCGGCAAGACCACCTGCAAAGAGATGCTCGGTAGTATCTTTGGACGTTTGGCGCCGACGCTGATTACCCGTGGCAACCTAAATAATGACTTAGGTGTGCCGATGATGTTGCTCGAATTATCCGATCATCATCGCTATGCGATTTTGGAGCTGGGCGCTAACCATATTGGTGAGATTGCTTATACTACTGAGATTGTAAAGCCGGATGTCGCTTGTGTTCTCAATATTGGTACCGCGCATTTAGGGGAATTTGGCAGCCGTGAAGGCATTTGCCAAACCAAGGCTGAGATTTACCATACTTTGAATGACACGCAGTACGCTATCGTTCCTGATAAAGATGACTTTACCAATAAGCTGCGCCGTATCGCTGAAAAGCATACCTCTCATGTGATTGGCTTTGGTAATACCGATGTCAGTGCCAGCCATTTAGATGTTGAGCCTGAACGCAGCGAGTTTAAGCTGCATATTGGCAGCCAAGTTCATGATATTAATCTGCCGTTAGCGGGCGAGCATAATGTCAATAATGCCTTGGCCGCTGCTGCTTGTGCCCATGCGTTAAATATCGATATCAGTGATATCGTCGTCGGACTTGAAAATGCCCGTCCTGCTAAGGGGCGCTTAAACAGCCAACTACTCGGTATGCATCGTTTGATTGATGATACTTATAATGCCAATCCGCATTCGGTGCGAGCGGCAGCTAAGGTGCTTGCAGCGCAAACGGGTACGCAAGTGATGGTACTCGGTGATATTGCCGAGCTTGGAGAAGCGGCGGTCAGCGAGCATCAAAGCTTGGGTCGTACGATTGCGACCACCGGCATCAATGTGCTGCTGTGTGTTGGTGAATACGCCCCTTATACGGTGGCAGGCGCAAAAGAGATTTCTGCTATCAACGCCCATGCCTTTGCTGATAAAGACAGTTTATTGGCATATTTACAGCCTTATTTACAAGCACAGCAGGCGCAGCCTTGTACGGTGCTGTTTAAAGGCTCACGTTCCATGGAAATGGAAACCCTTATCAATGCGCTAGTCGAGGAGTAGGCGGTGTTAGTTTGGTTGTTTGGCTGGCTTGGTCAGTATTATACGCCGTTTTCTGCGGTTTCTTCGTTGACGCTGCGCGCGTTACTAGCGGTTATTACCGCGCTTGCCTTTAGCATGATTTTTGGTGGGCGCGTCATTCGACGTCTGCGTGCGCTGAAATACGGTCAGGCGATTCGTAATGATGGTCCGCAGTCGCATTTGGCCAAAACCGGTACGCCAACCATGGGTGGGGTACTGATTTTGAGCGCGATTGGGGTCTCAACCTTGCTGTGGGCGCGATTAAACAATCCCTATGTATGGATTTTGCTCATTGTCATGATTATCTTTGGCGCGGTTGGTTGGGCAGATGATTGGCTTAAAATTAAGTATAAAGACCCCAAAGGTCTGATTGCCCGCAAAAAATACTTTTGGCTCTCGATGGGCGCGTTATTCGTCGGTATATCTTTATATTATATTGCTACCTTGCAGCCAGATATGGCCACCACACGTGAGATGCAAGATTTGCTGCTACCGATTTTTAAAGATTGGATAATTCCCTTCTCAGCCGTGCCGTTTGGTATTGGCTTTATTATCTTTACCTACTTTGTGATTAATGGTGCTTCTAACTCTGTCAACTTAACCGATGGCTTGGATGGCTTAGCTATATTGCCGGTGGTCTTGGTTGCAGCAGGTTTAGGCGCCATGGCTTATGTCTCAGGTGACGTGCGCTTTGCGGATTACTTGCATGTACCTTATATTGCCTATAACTCGGAAGTGATTATTGTCTGTGGCTCGATGATTGGCGCCGGGCTTGGTTTCTTATGGTTTAACGCTCATCCAGCGCAAGTATTTATGGGTGATGTTGGGGCGTTAGCATTGGGCGCGATGCTCGGTACGATTGCGGTTATGACCCGTCAAGAGATTGCCTTTGCCATTATGGGTGGTTTATTTGTCGCTGAAGCATTGTCGGTCATGCTACAAGTTGGCTCGTATAAGCTGCGTAAAAAGCGCGTCTTTCGCATGGCACCATTGCATCATCACTTTGAAGAAATTGGCTGGAAAGAGACGCAAGTGGTGGCAAGGTTTTGGATTATTGCCATTATCCTTGTGATTCTTGGGCTGATGACCTTAAAACTGCGTTAAGTCGTCAAACAGTTTCAAATCAAAAAAAATTTCAAATCAAAAGCCATCTTAAAATCTAAGATGGCTTTTTTATGTCCTATGCTATCTTCTCTTTTGTTATGCCTTTTATCCCTTACGAAGCCTGAATTTTGTTAAAATGGCAGCCATATTGTGATGACGTTGAGATACTTGTGAGCTTATTTATTTGTCCCCTTTGCCAATCACCTCTGCAACCAGCTGACGATACGTGGCGCTGTGATGGCAGCTTGCATCCAAAGCAAACGGCTCATCCGTTTGATGTGGCGCGTCAGGGTTATGTCAATCTATTACCGGTACAACAAAAAAAATCCAAAGCACCGGGCGACAGTCAGCAATCAATTGATGCGCGCAAACGGTTCTTAAATGCTGGACATTATCAGCCATTAAATGACTTAATTTGCCAAAAGATGGCGGCATTATTGACGGCACAAAAAGTCAGTATTAACCAAAAAGATAAGCCTATCAACTGGCTGGATATTGGCTGCGGTGAAGGCTATTACACGCAGGCAATGGCGCAAACGGGCATGGATGTGCTTATTGCGGCGGATATCAGTAAACCTGCCGTTGTGGAGCTTGCAAAAACCAGTAAGGCTTTAGGTCGTCTTTGGTATCAGCCAGTTAAAGACGATTCTGCCACAGAGGTAATTAAAGCGGCAGCCATCTATCCACTGGTCACCAGCGCGGCGCATTTACCGCTACGCGCGCATAGTATCAATGGTATTAGCAGTATCTTTAGCCCCATCTTGCCAGAAGCGTTTAATGAGGTATTAAGTGATGCAGGCTATCTAATCATTGCCAAGCCCGATATAGGGCATTTAGCGACGATGCGTGAGGCGTTATTTGATGACGTCCATGAGCATGATTCTGAGAAGTTTTTACAGGAATTAGCGCCTTATTTCCAGCTGCTAGAAACCCATCATATCAGCAGTAGTTTAAATTTATCGGCAGAGGAATTGGCAGACTTAATGACCATGACCCCTTATGCGTATCGTGCGCGTAGCGACAAGAGACAGGCGCTACTAGCAGAAGTGGCAGCACAACCTTTTGCGACAGAAGCTAAGTTTGTCATCTATATTTTGCAAAAAACAGCTGTTCAATAGAATTAATAAAGCACATTTAATGACAAATTATTTCATGTTAATCATTTTTCTTTAACAAGGACTCATTAATAAGGGCTCATTAATAAGTACTCATTAACAAAGATTCATTTATAAAACGGGTCCCATAGTGGCAACGATATTATTCCAAATCCGATAAGACAGCGGCCAGTTTTTCACTTCTTCGCGCGTCACTTCATCGGAGTCAGCGATATATTGATATTGGCGCTCGATAATAGCCGCGGTGAGCGCTTTATCACTAAAGAGAATGTTGTTTTCATAATTCAAATCAAAGCTGCGTAAATCCAAATTGCTCGAGCCAATCAAGCTGATTTGACCATCGACGGTCAGAGTTTTGGCGTGTAGCAGCCCAGGCTTATATTCATAGATTTTCACCCCTGCTTCAAGCAGTTGCCAATAGTAGCTATGACTGGTTGCAGCGACGATAAAGGAGTCGTTTTTCTTCGGGAAAACCATCGTCACCTCAACCCCGCGACGGCCAGTGTTAACGCCACATCGCTACCGAGCACTGCAGGACGGTGTTGACGTAATTTATTGATAATGTCTTCACGTTCACGCGCGAAGTTGCGCCCTAAATGCACCTCACCAAACATCCAATAAACCAATACACCAAAATAAGGTAAGACGAATAAGATAACAATCCAAGCCAAGCGTGCTGGTGCGGTTAAATCATCGCGCGATAGGACGCGCAAGGATATCAGCACCAGTAGGATAAAGTGAATGGTTAATAAGATGTCGATGAGCATAGGGCTGCCGTCCATTATTATTCTGGTTAATTATGGTTATTATCTTTATTAAAAAACGGTTTTATTTATCGGGCTAATTTATGAACCGCTTTATTAAATTCTATCAATATTCGCCAAATAGCCAACCACTGACAAAGGCAAAATACTCGCGAAACCACGCATTGTAGCGAATGGATAGCGGTGTTGGGCTGGCGAATAAAATAGGCTGCTGGTAGCCTTGATGCTTGGCAATGGCAGCGGCGCGAATGGTATGAAAGTCGCTGGTCACAATCGCAATAGGCGCGGTAATAGAGATACCTTTTGCCGCCAAAATTACTTGGCTATAGATTAAGTTTTCGGCGGTACTGGTGCTTTTGCCCTCTTGTAAAATGTGCTCAAAGGCAATGCCATGTGTCTCATGTAAATAAGTCGCCATAATACTGGCTTCACTGCGCGTCTGCCCCATACCTATACCGCCACTGGTCAGCGCTAGCGCCTCTGGCTGTGTTTTAATCAGCGGGGCGGCCGTATCTAAACGCTGAGCAAGCGTCGGTGTTGGCTTTCCTGCGATAGTACCTGAACCTAATACAATAATCGCCGCGACCTCTGGTACAGGCTGTGCGCTGCGTTTAATCTGCTGCTGCAACGAGAAAATAAATAACCCGAAGCTAATAAGCCAAATGAAAAACAGCAGCCATAGCGCATACCAAAGACGATTGCGGAAAGGGTTTTGCCTAGTAAATTTGCGGATGGCATGCCAAAATATCCCATGGGTGACAAAGGCGCTGCCCAATAAAAACGGCACGACAGTGCCAAAGTTGATTTTTCCGACCGTCATTAACACGGCACAATCAACCATGATAACGGCACCGATAGCCACCAATCCAACTCGCGCTATAATGAGTAATTTTTTTGCCATAGTTTTGCTTTTATTAGGTAAAGATACTTCTCTTTAGTTTAATTTTTAATGAATCAAATGTTGCTTTGTTTATTTCATAAAACGTTGTTTTAATTACCTGGCTGTTTGGTAATATTCATATATATAGTCGATTCAATTTAAAAAGAAGACAGTACTGCTGGGATAAGTTTTTCGAAGCCTCTGGAGTGCGAAACACACAGCAAGCGAGGAAAATTTATACCAGCAAAACACTATTCTTAACATACTTCTTTTATATTGGATTCAATATATACCAAATCTCATCCCTTTAACGTTAAGAGGAAAACCTTATGACGCCAATGATTTTTCATAATCCAAAATGCGGCACCTCTCGTAATACACTTGCTATTATGCAGGCTTCAGGTGAGACGCCAGACGTGGTGGAATACCTAAAAACACCGCCGTCTCGTGAGTACTTAGTTGAGCTATTGGCATTGATGCACATCACGCCGCGCGAGCTAATACGCAGTAAAGAAAACGTCTATAGCGAGATTGGCTTAGACAATCCAACATTGACCGATGCGCAATTGATTGATGCCATGATAGCGCACCCTATTTTAATCAATCGTCCTATTGTTGTTACCAATAAAGGCGCGGCGCTGTGCCGACCGTCAGAGCGAGTGTTTGAATTACTGGAAAATCCAGTCAGTAGTTTTACCAAAGAAGATGGGGAAATCGTCAAACATGTCAAAGGTTAAAGACACCGCAACCCTAGCAGTAGAAGACAATCTTGATAGCGAGTGTGATAGCAATATTGGCGCTACTGATTTACCCGCTGCTGATTTACTTAAAAACGATTTGCCCAATATTGATTTCAGTCAAATACAAGCTATTGATATTGAGTCTTTGATAGGTAAAGATGACCCACGCCATGCACCAAGAATATTGGTGTTATATGGCTCTTTACGTGCGCGCTCATTTTCCAGATTGGCGGCAGAAGAAGCAAGCCGTCTATTGCGTTGGTATGGCTGTGAAGTGCGAATGTTTAATCCATCAGGCTTGCCACTGCCAGATGACGCCGATAGCGACCACCCAAAGGTACAAGAGTTACGCGAGCTGGCACAGTGGTCAGAAAGCATGCTATGGGTCAGTCCAGAACGCCATGGCAGCATTACCAGTATTATGAAAGCGCAAATTGACTGGATTCCGTTGGCGCTAGGCGGCGTACGCCCGACCCAAGGTAAAACGCTCGCTATTATGCAAGTCAGTGGCGGCAGCCAAAGTTTTAATACCGTCAATCAGTTGCGTATTCTTGGGCGCTGGATGCGCATGATTACCATCCCTAATCAATCCTCTATCCCAAAAGCGTTTTTGGAATTCGATGATAATGATCGCATGAAAATGTCACCATTATATTTGAGAGTCGTCGATGTATGCGAAGAGTTGGTCAAATTTACGTGGCTTACCCGTGGACGTTCGGCATATCTGACCGATCGCTATTCAGAACGGGTCGAAAGCGCTGCAGAAGTATCCCAACGCGTCAATCAAAAATCGCTCTAACTTCTTTGTTTTATTATTGGTTTTATTATTGCCCTGATGAAATTTTCATTGTTTTATTATTGCTTCAATTGGCTCATTAAGGTTACTTCATGCTCGCATTCGCTATTTTTATCGTAACTTTGGTCTTAGTCATCTGGCAGCCTAAAGGGCTTGGCATTGGTTGGAGTGCGATGGGCGGCGCTTTGGTCGCCTTAGTATTTGGTGTGGTGCAATGGTCTGACGTTGGTATCGTTTGGGATATCGTTTGGGATGCTACCTTTACCTTTGTCGCCCTGATTATTATCTCCCTTATTTTAGATGAAGCGGGATTTTTTGGCTGGGCGGCCTTACACGTTGCTCGGCTTGGCAATGGGCGCGGGCGTTTGTTGTTTCCGATGATTGTGCTGTTAGGAGCGTTTATCTCCGCCTTCTTTGCCAATGATGGCGCGGCCTTACTGCTGACGCCGATTGTGATTGCTATTCTACTGCGCCTTGATTTTGCCCCCAAATCCGCTTTAGCTTTTATTATTGCCACTGGTTTTATTGCTGATACCGCAAGTTTGCCATTAGTGACTTCTAATTTGGTTAATATCGTCAGTGCCAATTATTTTGATATTGGTTTTGGTCGCTACGCGGCGGTGATGGTACCGGTAAATATCGTCTCTGTCCTAGCAACGCTATTGGTATTGTGGATTGCTTATGCGCGGCATATTCCTAAACACTACTCAACGGCAAATCTTAGCTCACCACAATCCGCTATCAAAGACCCGCTGGTGTTTCGAGCGGCTTTTCCACTGCTGGCATTATTATTAATCGCTTATTTCGCGACTGAATCGCTCGGGCTGGTTATCTCCGTAGTGACGAGTGCCGCGGCGCTTATACTCATGGCGATTGCTGGACGCTGGTGGCAAGGTGGTCGTGATGCCAAGTTTTCTATGACTAATATTCTTAAGAAAGCCCCGTGGCAAATCGTATTGTTTTCAATTGGTATGTATTTGGTGGTTTATGGTTTGGGCAATGCAGGACTTACTGCCTATGGCGCGCAAATACTTAACTGGTTAGGTCAACAAGGCGCGCTCGTTGCGACGGTTGGCACAGGATTCTTATCCGCCATCGTAGCGTCTGTGATGAACAATATGCCGTCGACGCTGATAGGCGCGCTGGCAATTGATAGCGCCCAAGTGCCCACTGCTACTCGAGAACTAATGATTTATGCCAATGTCATCGGCAATGACTTGGGACCAAAATTCACACCTATTGGTAGTTTGGCGACGCTATTGTGGTTACACGTATTGGCAGAAAAAGACTATAAGATAAGCTGGGGACAATATATGAAGGTCGGACTGCTGATAACGCCGCCCGTATTATTAGCCACGCTATTGGCATTGGTGTTTTGGTTACCTCAATTGCCGAGTGTTTAAGGGTGGGTCTTGAAGCTTAAATATAAGCTTTAGGCTTTGTATTTCAAAGGAATTAATGGGTGTTTAAGATAGATAGGGAAAGCAGAGGATATATAAGATTGGCGGTGAAGGAGGAAGCCCAACTACTATTATAGGTAATTGATACTTAAGGTATTAATATTTACGTTTGTATTTATAGACCAGCTATTAGACCAACACTTATTAAGTATTGAATGCAAGATGGATATTGGGATTTATCTCATAATAAAATGTAACTAAGTATTTCTAAGTCATTATTTGATTTCAAACATATACTATCACTAAAAAACTGTTTCTAGTAAGTTAGGCTCATTTTTCACTCATATTGTTTAAACCGTGTAGCATTGTCATAGTCACGCCAAACAGCGCCAATGGTTCCTTAACCAAGATGTCTGCATGATTCTCATTGTATACTCGTAAGATAATTTTTTCACTTATTATCAATATTATGATGATGAAGCATTCTGTTACCAGTGCAGTGATAATTTTTTTGCAGCAAGCTGTCAGCGAGTGATCAATTATTAGAGTAGTATTGGGATAGATGCTGGTATAAATCATACTGCCAACTTTTATGTTAATCAGATAGAACGATGCCTTGCAAAGATGACTTTAGATATAGAAATAGATGATTGAAAAATCTGAGCGCAGGTAAGAATCAGAGGACGATGATTGTCGTGAAGTTTTGAGATAAATGGTTAGGATGGTAATGAAGCTTTCTATTTGTCTTGCTTTTCAGTAATGCTATCCTACAAGTTAGATAAGATTTTTAACTCATTTAAATAAATGTCCACTCCTTACGTTCGACGATAGTAACAGACCACTAACCTTTGATGAGAAAGTCGGTTAGGTCATAAGAATAATTAGACTCTAGGAGTATGTATGTCTGCAACCAAAGAAGAAATAGCTGCCTTTTTAGCGTTAGAGTTTCCTCAAACCAAATGTATTGTTGAAGCAGTAGGTAATAGTGGTTCGACCTTATCACATGATATCGGTATAGACGAGCTGCGTCCTGGTGGCACTGTCTCAGGTCCTGTATTGATGAGTATTGCTGATGTCGCACTCTATGTAGCTATACTTGGCAAGATTGGAATTGTACCGTTGACAGTGACGACAAGCCTGACCATTAATTTTTTGCGTAAACCCTCAGCAGAAGCACGTATTATTGCTGAGTGTAGCTTGCTAAAAGTAGGTCGCACGCTTATCGTAGGCGAAGTTTCTTTATATTCAGAGGGCTCTAGTGACTTGGTCGCACATGTTGTTGGCACCTATTCCGTACCGCCTAAGCATGATTAAATGACTTATACATATACACTGTTAAACATATCTTCTCAGTACCCATAATAGTCACATTGTTATCAAGTATTTTTGTGCTTTGGCCCCTTAGTTTATTCAATTAATTTATATAAATATCTACTAGAGTTGAACTTCTAGCCACTAATATCCGTCAACCAGCCTAGACCCTGCTATCATTACCTCACTATAAAAACTCTTACCTTCCAAAGTATCTAGGAACCATAAATGCCCAGCCAAATCAATCAAGACGATATTAATAAAGCCGTATGGAATGCCTGTGACACCTTCCGTGGGGTCATTAGCGCCGATACCTATAAAGACTTCATCTTAACTATGTTGTTCCTAAAGTATTTGTCAGACGTCTATCGCGATGAGTACAACAAACTGGTTGAGCAGTTTGGCGACAACCCAGAACTGATCCATGCCATGATGTCCAAGCAGCGTTTTGTATTGCCTGAAGGCGCCAGCTTTTGGGATCTATACGAGCAGCGTCATCAGCCAGGCAACGGTCAACGTATTGATGAAGCGCTACATGCGATCGAGGAAGCCAACGGTACTAAGCTCAAAAACGTCTTCCAAGACATCAGTTTTAATACCGATAAACTGGGTCAAGAAAAGCAAAAGAACGAGCTACTACGCCACCTATTAGAAGATTTTGGCAAAGAGATCTTAAACCTAAGTGTAGAGCGTGTTGGTAGCCTCGATGTTATTGGTAATGCCTACGAGTTTTTGATTAAGCACTTTGCAGCTAGTAGTGGGGCAACAGCTGGCGAGTTCTATACGCCGCCTGAAGTGTCTAACTTACTAGCGACTATCCTTGAGCCTGTTGAGGGTGATGAAATCTGTGATCCTGCTTGCGGTTCAGGGTCACTACTCATTAAGTGCGGGGCAATGGTACGCAAAAACTCAAACTCTAAGAAGTATGCGCTATACGGTCAAGAAGCCATTGGCTCGACATGGGCACTGGCCAAGATGAATATGTTCCTACACGGTGAGGACAACCACCGTATCGAGTGGGGCGATACCATCCGTAATCCGCTGCTACTCGATAAAGACGGCAAGCACTTATTACAGTTCGATGTGGTGACGGCCAATCCGCCGTTTTCATTGGATAAATGGGGCCATGAGGATGCCAGTAGCGATCCCTATGGCCGCTTCCATCGCGGTGTGCCGCCCAAGACCAAAGGCGACTATGCCTTTATCAGTCATATGATCGAAACGCTCAAGCCTGCGACTGGCCGTATGGGTGTGGTCGTGCCGCATGGCGTGCTGTTCCGTGCGTCGAGTGAAGGCAAAATCCGTCAGCAACTGATAGAAGAAAACCTACTTGATACGGTAATTGGCTTACCGGAAAAGCTGTTCTTTGGCACGGGGATTCCAGCGGCTATTTTATTGTTTAAAAAGAACAAAACCGATCCTGTCAGTGGTAAAGTTGATGACTCCGTACTGTTTATCGATGCCAGTAATGAGTTTAAATCAGGTAAAAATCAAAACCAGCTGACTGAAGACAATATCGCTAAAATCATTGAGACGTACAAGGCGCGAGAGAGCGTGGATAAATATGCCTACCTAGCCAGCTTTGATGAAATTAAAGAAAACGACTTTAACCTCAATATTCCGCGTTATGTCGATACATTTGAAGAAGAGGCGGAGATTGATCTGGATGGGGTACGTTCTGAGCGTCTGGAGTTAAAGGCTGAATTGGATACGTTAGAGACTGAGATGGCAGGGTTTTTAAAGGAGTTGGGTTATGGTGCCTAGTGGGTGGAAAAAAGGCTTAGTTTCAGATTTAGCTGATACAGTCATGGGGTATGCGTTTAAAAGTAATGACTTTGTAAAAGAAGGAATACCTTTAGTACGAATGGGTAATTTATATCAAAATCAATTCCAACTTGATAGAAGCCCAATATATTTACCTGATGACTTCGTCATTGAATATAGAAAATTCTTGCTACAGTCAGGTGATTTAGTGATGTCAATGACTGGAACAATGGGTAAAAGAGACTATGGTTTTGCTGTAGAAATTCCTGAAAATACTCAGGATTGTTTGCTCAATCAACGCGTTTTAAAAATCGAACCAAGAAACAGCGACGCTAAAGGTTTTGTTCTAAATGTATTAAAAAGTGAGATTTTTCTATCAAAATTATATTCTTTGCCTGGTGGAACTAAGCAAGCTAATCTATCAGCTACTCAAATTAGAGAAATATCAGTTTTAATTCCACCTCTCCCAGAACAACAAAAAATCGCCAACATTCTATCCACTTGGGATAAAGCGATTAGCACCACCGAGCGTTTAATTGAGAATAGTACCCAGCAGAAAAAAGCCCTGATGCAGCAATTGCTGACGGGTAAGAAGCGGTTGCTTGATGAGTCGGGTAATCGGTTTGAGGGTGAGTGGGAGGAAGTGAGTTTAGGTGATATAAGTAAATATCAAAAAGGCTATACTTATAAATCTAGCGAGTATTCAGAGGATAAAACTAGTTACGGCTTTCTTACTTTGAAAAGTATTCTTAGAGGCGGAGGGTATAGTGCCTCTGGAATCAAATACCTGTTGGCTTCAGTAGATGAGAAATTTGCAGTTAAATCTGGAGACGTTGTATTCGCAGTAACGGATTTGACCAGAAACGCTGAAGTAGTTGGTGCTCCTATATTTGTCCCAGAGCTAGAATTTGAAAAAGCTTACATATCGATGGATTTAATTAAGCTAGAGATTAAACCTTCAGTAGATAAACTATTTATTTATTATTTATTGCAACTAGCTTCTAATCGAAACTTCATGAGAGCCAGAGCAAGTGGTTCAACAGTTTTGCATCTAGATGTTAAAGGTTCTAAAAAGCTTAAATTACGAATGCCTAAGTTAGTTATAGAGCAACAAAAAATTGCCATTGTGTTAACCAATGCCGATAAAGAGATTGAGTTGCTTGAGCAGCAATTGGCTGATTTGCAGCAAGAGAAAAAGGCGTTGATGCAGGTATTGTTGACGGGTAAGAAGCGGGTAAAAACCTAAAACTAGGATGTTGAATTATGTTAGAAGAAGATGTTCAGTATGATTACTCATTTGATGTACTTCTCGAACAGGTCTCGGAAGAGGACTTATTTGAAGATAAAACACACGAACGAGTAGCAGAAACTCTAAATAGTTTAATGACTACTACAAAAAACGGTTTAACTATTGGACTAGAAGGTAGTTGGGGTTCAGGTAAGTCTACTGTTATAAACATTCTAAGACAAAAGTTATTAACTAATGACAAGAAAGTCTTTTTCTTTGCTTTTGATGCATGGGCGCATGATGGCGATCCTCTTAGAAAGATCTTTTTGGAAAGTCTAATTACCTCCATAGATCCTAGTCAGGAGGATCAAAAGCTAAATGAACTCAAGAATGAAGTTAGTGCTCGCAAGAAAACTGTAAATATTACAACAGAAAAATCTGCTTCTAAGCTTGGAAAAATATTATCAATTAGTGCTGTGTTTATACCTGTTGGAGCGGCCTTGTTAACCGCTGTGCCATATGAAGATTTGCTATGGCCTTGGCACGATTCCGCAACGACAGTAAACCTAATATTATTGTTCGCTCTGATTTTTTCATCATTACCTCTAATGGCTTTATTCTTCTGGGGTGTATTTGGAGAAAAAGATTCTTCGACAGGTAAGATCAAGTGGGACTTTTTTGAATCCCAGTCAACTGAAAATTATACTCAAGATATTACTGAAGACGGTGAGAGAACTTCAATTGAATTTGAAAGATTTTTCAATGAGACTTTAAATTATTTGTTTGATACTGAATCTAGATATCAGTATGAACAGGCAGTGATTGTTATAGACAATTTAGATCGAGTCGATGCTGAATACGCTCAAACTATTTGGTCTACTCTTCAAACTTTTTTTCAACATAAAAGCTCTTCCCTTAATTCAAGCGATCATGAGTGGAAAAAGAAGCTTTGGTTTCTAATTCCTTTTGATAGAGAAGCTATTCAAAAAATTTGGCAAAGTGATAGTTTGGAAGGCAAAAAAAGTAATGTGATAGCTACTTCTTTTATGGAGAAATGCTTCCAAATAACAGTTGAGGTTTCTCCGTCTGTTATGTCTGCATGGATCGATTATTTCAAAAAATGCGTGGATAAATCGCTCTGTGGTTGGCCTGAGGAATTTAAAAAAGATTATATCGAAAGTTACATACAGTGTATGAGCAAATTAGATGATTCGCCTTCGCCTAGAAGAATTCACAATACAATAAATCGGGCTGGCATTTTAGCATTGCATTGGAAAGGTGAGTTTAGTGCAGAATCTTTATGTATATATAGTTTAGCCAAGCAGTCATTAACGGAGATCGAGTTTAGACGTGCCTTAATAAATGACGGTGTACCAGAGTCATTTCCGACCACTCAAAAAGTTAAAAAAGTAAAGGCTGAGCTTGCTGGTATTCTATTTGGAGTAGATGCATCTAAAGGTATGCAGTTACTTCTTGCTCCTGAAATTAAAACATCTCTTTTAAAAGGTGATGGCGAGCTACTTAAATCACTTGAGTCTACACACAAGGATGCTTTTTGGCTTGTCCTTAGAGCAAGTAGTGATGACTGGATCGTTAAAGAGATACATGATGATAAATATAAAATTGATTCAATAACAGCATTACATGATGCATTTATAGAAAATTATGATCAGCTTAGTCAATATATAGATAGAATTGAATATGCTATTCTGAACTCTTTTCAAGAACTGGACTTAGATACCTATAGTTTTTCAAAAGTAGTGATTTATCTATTTGAGATGTCTAATGATAAAAAGAGTTTATTAGAAAGCTGTAAACAACAGCTACAGTTGAGGTTGGACGCATTCATAAAGAAAGAAGAGTTCGGTGGAAATGAGCTAAAGCATTTGGAAGAACTAAAATTATTACTGGAGTCAGAAGGTGTTTCACTAAAGACGTTCCATTATTTTAATCTAGATTATGAGATGTGGAGTAAGTGGTTACAAGAGTGTGAATCTCAAAAAGTTAAAATGAAATCTGTACTTCCTAAGAAGAGTATATATAAAGAAATTATTGAAAAATGTGAGTTTGGAAATAACGCTTTAAATATGGCTTCCGTTGATATATTAAATAAAACTTATACGATTTCTAGCGATTACAGTCATTGGGATTCATTGATTCAATCCATTATTAATTGGCTTAATCTTCCTAGCCGAGACGCCGATGCCGAACCTATATATAAATTGATAATCAATTTATTACCGAGAATTAGCGAGAAAGAAGAGCTTTTATTAAAAGAGTGTATTACTGGTCAAGAATTTTGGCAGAGAGCAGTTTTATCTGAGATAGTTAATAATCCATCTCTACCTTTTCTAGTCGCTATCCTAGATATAGATTTTAGAGATAAAGAACATATATCGTCTTTCATCAAAGAGTATCTATCTGAAGAACTCAATGAAGAAATGGTTATATGGGCTTTTGAGTTGTTTGAAAAAACAAATAAATTAGATGTGATTTGGGAGCTTGCTAGAGATAAAGACAATATATTTGCGATACAGATTCTAGAGAAAATTGATAATGGAGCCTTGTTCTCTTGTGATGCTAGGTATGTTGATGAAATTAACTGGAGTTCCGAACTAATTTTAGAAAATACTATTATTAAACTTTGTGATAATGGTGCTATAAAAAATCTTGAAGATGGTATTAAGGAAGATCCACAGACTTATAGCAAGGTAATTTATCTAATAAATAAATACGGAAGTGATAGTGCAAAAGAAATGGTGATGTCTATATTGAATTCTTTTGACAGGAAAGAGTGGCTGAAAGCTTTTGAAAATGATAATGAGTTATTACTTTGTGTCCCAAATGATAGTTCTGCTTTCAGTATGGAGTGGTCTGATTACTTTAAGAAAATAGTTATAGGTGAGATAGAAGAGCCTGAATATAATATATTTAAGTCAAATTTTAATTTGAAAGATAAAGTTCTAGATTTAACAGATGTTCACCTTAGAGATATCACAAGAAAGTATTTTGAATTTCATGAAAAGGATTATCTAAGTGAAGAAAATTTCATGCTTATAGCTCCACTTATGAAGCCTTACATGAAAGATATACAACAATCTGATTATGAGATGAAGTTAAATAGCTGGATAGATAATGTGTACACTAAAAAATTAGAATGGTTTTTGAATGTTGATGTAAGTACACAGAATGAACCATTACAAATGCTTTTTGCTACCATCAAGAATAAAATGCAGTTGGAAGAGAATGAAACATCAAAAATCTATAGAAATTTAAATAAGAAATTAGATTTAGGTATAAGGGTAAGAAGGTCTAAGAATAGCAAAACCACTGAATCTAATCTAAAAGTTGTAAACGATGAATAATACACCCAACTTCCAAGAAGAATTTAGCTCAAAAATCCCTACCTTAACCTTGCTCACCACGCTGGGTTATCAGTTTATTCCGCCGAATGAATGCAACGCCATGCGCTCAAAAGTTGCTTCAAACAAAGCCACCAACCAAGTGGTGTTATTGCCTATCATGCGTGCATTTTTAGCCGAGCAAACTTTTACGTTTGAAGGTCAGGCGCATCCTTTATCAGACAGCGCTATTGATAAAATCATGCACGAGCTAAACCCTGCTATGAACTTAGGGTTGCAGGCAGCAAACGAGGCGCTATATAACGCTATGCTTTATGGCGTGACCGTGACTGAGTTTATCGACGGTAAAAAAACTTCGCAAACCATTAGTTTGATCGATTGGAATAACATCGACAATAATAGCTTTCACGTTACCGAAGAGCTGGTCGTACTCAATAGCGAGGGCACGAGTAGCCGTAGACCTGATGTTGTTTGCTTTGTGAATGGTCTACCGCTGGCAGTCATCGAAGCCAAACGCCCTGACTCCAGTAGAGAGTGGCAATCTACCAATGCCCAAGCAGTGTCCCAGCATATCCGTAATCAAAAGCAAAAAGAAATACCGCATCTATTTGCCTATAGCCAGTTATTGCTAGCAGTTAATGGCAATGACGGTCTGTATGCCACTTGCGGTACGCCTGAGAAGTTTTGGGCAAAATGGGTGGAAGAAGAGATCTCTGAGCCTGAGTTTCATCGTTTAAAGAACCAAGCGCTCAGTCCTAAGCAAATTGAGAATTTGTTTGGTGATCGTCCTACCTCTATTAAAGAGGAGTATCAGTCACTAGTTGATGGTGGTGATTTAGTCGTCACCGACCAAGACCGCTTAATCATCAGTCTTTTGCAGCCTGAGCGTTTGCTTGAAATGACGCGCATGTTTACCTTGTTTGATAAAAAGGCTGGCAAAATTGTTGCTCGTTATCAGCAAGTTTTTGGTATCAAAGCCCTGATTGAACGTATTAGCACCTTTGACGAGAAGGGCAGTCGTGAGGGTGGAGTGATTTGGCATACTACAGGCAGTGGTAAATCTTTCACTATGGTATTTTTCTCCAAGGCGCTCATTTGGTTAGAAGCGCTGGCGAAGTGCCGTGTTATTGTCGTCACCGACCGTGTTGATCTTGAGACCCAGCTTAGTAAAACCTTTGCTTCTGGTGGTATGCTTAGTGATCGCGACAAAACGGATGCGATGGCAACTTCTGGTCGCCGTCTAGCGCAGCAGATTGGGCAGGGTAATGAGCGGGTTATTTTCTCAATTATTAATAAGTTTGGTTCAGCCGTTAAATATGATGAGTGCTATAACGACAGCCCCAATATCATCGTCATGGTCGATGAAGGTCACCGTAGCCAAAATGGTGAGAATAATATTCGCATGGCGCAAGCCTTGCCAAATGCTGCCTTTATCGCCTTTACGGGTACGCCCTTGCTAAAGGACGATAAGACCGAAAACAAATTCGGCAGCATCATTCACTCCTACACCATGCAGCAAGCCGTCAAAGATAAAACCGTCACCCCATTGCTCTACGAAGAGCGTATCCCTGAGCTGAATACCAACGATCAAGCCATCGATGCATGGTTTGATCGTATTACCCAAAAGCTCACCAATGATCAAAAAACCGACCTAAAACGTAAGTTCTCCCAAAAAGGTCAAATCTATCAGGTTGAAGGTCGTATTGAGCTGATTGCTCATGATATATCTGATCACTTTCAAAACTTTAAACAGCAGCACCTAAAAGGTCAATTGGCTTGTGATTCTAAAGCCTCAGCTATCCGCTACAAGATCGCTTTGGATAAGATTGGCAAAGTGACCTCTGTGGTTGCCATGTCACCGCCTGACACTCGTGAGGGGCATGACACCGTCGATGGCGAATCAAAAGACATCGTTCAGAACTGGTGGCAAGATAATGTCGCCAAAGAGTACGGCGGTGATGAAAAAGCGTACACCAAAGCCATTATAGAAGCCTTTAGTCAGGACGATGGTCCTGACATTATGATCGTCGTCGATAAGCTATTGACGGGCTTTGATGAGCCAAAAAATACCGTACTGTATATTGATAAGCCACTAAAACAGCACAACCTGATTCAGGCGATTGCGCGGGTTAACCGCTTGCATGAGAAGAAGCGCTTTGGTTATCTGATTGATTATCGTGGCATCTTAAAAGAGCTGGATATCACCATTGAAAAATACCAAGACTTAGCAGAACGTACGCAAGGCGGCTTTGATATCGAAGACCTTAAGGGTCTGTATAACGCGATGGATACCGAATACAAACAGCTACCAAGATTGCATAGCGTGTTGTGGGCGATCTTCTCATCGGTAAAAAACAAGCAAGATGGGCAAGCGTTAAGGCAGGTGCTGGCGCCAAAGATGCAGGAGATCGACGGCAGAGTAGTCGATACCAGGCTTAAAGAGCGTGACGACTTTTATGCTGCCTTGACCGCATTTTCTAACGCTATGAAAATTGCGTTGCAATCGGCGTCTTTCTTTGCAGATAAATCATTCGATAGTAAACGTGATCGCTATAAGCAGGATTTAAAAGCCTTTATTAACCTACGTAAGCAAGTCCGTGAAGATGCAGATGAAACCATCGACTATGATGAATATGAAGCAGATATTCGCAGCTTGCTTGATAAGCATATCGCAGGCCTTGAAGTTCGCGAAGCAAAAGGGGCTTACTTGGTCGGCAACTTAGGTAAGAATGTTAAGCCCGAAGCGCTCAGTGATAATGAAGCACGCAACCAAACCGATAAAATCACTGGTCGTGTCACTAAGATGATTGAGCAAGATTTGGCTGATGATCCTTATGCGCAAGAGTACTTCTCTAAACTACTTAAGCAAGCGATTGCTGATGCCAAGGCGATGTTTGATGCACCTGTAAAGCAGTACATGATGTTTGCTGACTTTGAGCAAGCAGTAAAAGACCGTGCTGTTGCTGATGTGCCGAATGCGTTTATCGATGATAATGGTAAATTAAATAAGCATGCTCAGGCTTATTTTGGTTTGTTTAAGCTTTTATTTGACGCTGGTGGTGATAATGATAGCTTAGCGGATAAAGAGCTAGATAATGACAAGATGGTCGCTTACGCCTTTGAGATTGATGAAGTAGTCAAAACCAATGTGGCGGAATATTCCATCAATGCCAGTGAAATTGAAAATGCGATTAATAGACGATTATTGCCAATGTTGTTTGCTGACTTAGGTATCGATAAAGCGCAGCAGCTCATTGAAGCCGTGCTAAAGATCACCCGACTTGGGCTGTCGAGAGAGACAAGTAGCCCACGAGCAGCAAGAGGATAGTAGGCAATGACTGAGAATGGTGACTTTTATTATGGTCAAGATAAGATTCATTATGAAGTAGTGCGTAAAGAAGCAACTTATAAAGAAAAGACAGGCAAATCTAAAAGCGATAAGCTAATTGTTGAAAAGACCAAACCTCGCAAACCCCGAAAAGTGGTCATCAAGGTACATCCTGATCAGCGTGTGGTTGCTACCGCGCCTGTCGATGCTACCGATGAGGTGATACACGATGCGATGATGAAGCGTGCTCGTTGGATATGGCAAAGCCTACAAGACTTTGCCAAGCAAAAAGACCATGTATTGCCTAAGCGTTATGTTAGCGGTGAAACCCAGTTTTATCTGGGTCGTCGTTATGTGTTAAAAGTGATAACAGATGCAAAAACTAACGATAGAATAAACAGCACTGTGAAGCTTAGTCGCGGTAAGTTGAATGTAGAATTGTCTCAAAGTGATTCTGAATTAGACTCTGAAAAACAAGCAGTTCTCGTGAAAAGCTTGATTGGTAAATGGTATAAAGATAAATTTAGGTCGATCTCTAAAGAGAGGCTTGAAGCCTTGCTATATAAGGCCTCGTGGGTCGAGAGTAGTCCCTCAATAAAATTAATGACCATGAAAAAGCAATGGGGGAGCTGCTCAATTAAAGGCAATTTAATATTAAATCCTCATTTGATAAAAGCCCCAAAGGAGTGCATTGATTACGTGATATTGCATGAGCTGTGTCATATAGCTGAGCATAACCATAGCGAGAACTTTTGGCGCTTACTAACTCAAGTAATGCCGAACTGGAAAGAGGTGAAGGCTAGGCTCGACGGGATGGCTGAGCTTTACTTGAATGAGTGGAATTTGGAGCTAGGTAGTTTAAGATGATTTTTTGGAAAAGTATCAGCCTCCGATATACCCGAGGCGCTTCACTTAATTACTCTATGTAATGGTTGAGTTAAAAAGGTGGTATTCACAAAAATTCGAGGTTTTCAATGCTTAAACAACATCGACAAGCACTAGTAGTTGAAGGTGGTGGAATGCGTGGTGCATTTACCAGTGGTGTCTTAGACGCATTTTTACAACAACAATTTAATCCTTTTGATCTTTGTGTGGGGGTGTCCTCAGGCTCAACGAACGTTGCTAACTATTTAGCTGCACAACGAGGTCGCACCCTGCAGATTTACTTAGATCATTCACTTCGACCTGAATTTATCCATTATGGTCGTTTCCTTAAAGGCGGGGACTTACTGGATCTAAAGTGGATGTGGGATGTGGTGGAACAAGAGCATCCACTAAATCAGGCACAATTATTTGCCAGTCATGCTGAGTTTTACATGGTGCTAACACATGCTATTTCAGGTGAAGCTAACTATATTAAAGCCTGTAAAGACAATATTTTGGATGGATTAAGAGCATCAAGTTCTATTCCAGTGCTAACTCGACAAGCGGTCGAGATATTTGGCGAACCTTATTTCGATGGTGGTGTAGCTGATGCTTTGCCTGTGCATTGGGCCGCTCAACAAGATCGTGTTGCTAAGCTAATGGTAATACGTACTCGCCCTCAAAATTACTATAAAGCAGGTCGCAAAGGCGATCAGCTGTTGGCTAAATATTTTTCTAAGCAACGATATGGTTTTGCCCAAAGCTTATTAACACGAACCCAACGTTATAATGATGCGGTGCAATTTTTACATTCTGCATCACCACAGAAGTTTTTAGAAGTTTGCCCACCCGACTTGAAAAATATGGCAGGTCGATTATCTAAAGATAAAGCTAAAATCCGTTATAGCTATGATGTAGGACTAGAAACTGGGTACAAAGCGATTGAAGATTGGCATAAACTTTAATGATAATTCCGTTAATAAATCAGAATGCTTAAAATTAGACATTAACTGTTAAATAATGCAGCTTAATTCTATTGGATAAGTATCTTATGGTTGAGATATTTGCCGTTCAGTCATTAGCCCATGCTATATCTAACAGTGATATAGACTATACCACTGTTGGCACCTCTTGTTGTTTTAAGCCAATCGTTCTCAGTCTTCCTTGGTCATCAACTTCTTTAATAACCAACAACCATTCCTCATTAATCGCAACCGTATCGCCTGCTACGGGTGCCATCTTTAAGCTATCCTTAATGTATTCAGCAACCGTTTGTTCCCACATGTTTTTCGTGTTCAGGGTATCTTCTAGAGATTCGGATTTCATCCTATCGGTAAAGAATGGCACATCTTTAAGTTTGACACTCGGCGATAGCATCCAATCGCCATAAAAATCATCGATGGCTCTACGGTCTAACGTCGTGTCATTAAAAACATCCGCAATCTGACCGGCATAATCGCCACTCATGGCATACCAAACGCTATCGCCAAATTTAAGCTTGGTGTCTTCATTAATCGCTAAAATTTGCTGACCGCGCACCAAGGCAAAAACACGGATTTCCTCAGGGCTGATGCGCGTAGAGATGTCCCTTGGATGACGACCAATTGCAAACGCACCTAACTTTACTTCAAATTCATACAACGTAATGCTTGCTCTATCTGACACCCACACTTCATGCTCTTCTTTTGGGCCCTTATTGTTAGGAATACGCACCTTAAACAGATTGGCCATAAAAGGAATGGTCGTCCCTTGTAATACTAATGATAAAACTACCACACCAAAAGCAATATCAAATAGCATAAAGGCATTATCTACCCCTGCAATCACTGGCAACATGGCAAGGGTAATAGGTACCGCACCGCGTAAACCAACCCAAGAGATGAAACCGATCTCTTTGTTTTTAAACTTAAAAGGTAAAACACTGGTATAGACTGCAATAGGACGAGCCACTAAAATCATAAAGGTAGCAATGGCCACTGAATAAGGCCAAACTTCAAGAACGTTCGATGGTGTGACCAATAAACCCAATACGACGAATAACACCGCTTGCGACAACCACGCAAAGCTGTCCATTACGCGCATGACATGCTCAGTTGAGCGTACCTTATGGTTGCCAATCAGAATACCCGTGACAAAGACGGCTAAAAAGCCACTTCCGCCTAGTAAGTTGGTGGCAGCAAACACTGCTAAGCCAGCCGATAATATCAAGATGGCATACATGCCTTCTGCCAAGTGTATTTTGGGTAATAACCGAGAGAGGAAGTACCCGAAGAACAAGCCCATTCCTAGACCAAAGCTAAGCTGCTGTAATAGCAGCCCTAAAAAGCCTAGCGCTGTCTGCCCAGCGGGGTCGACATTTAAAGCAATTAATCCTGTGACTAATAAAATCGCTAACGGGTCGTTGGCGCCAGACTCAAGTTCCAAAGTTGCTTGGACGCGGTCGTTAAGCTTAACACCGCCATTACGCAGCAGTGAAAACACCGCTGCCGCATCGGTAGAACCAACGATTGCCGCTAGCAATAGCCCAAAGCGCCAATCGACATCAAGCAGCCACGTGACGAATACACCTAGTATCATTACGGTCGCAAGTACGCCCCAAGTAGCTAGCGTAATTGCTGGTTTTAGTCCAACTCGAAACGATTTAAAAGAAGTACGCAGTCCACCGTCTAGCAAAATACAAGCCAATGCCGCCTGCCCGACAAAATTGGCTATTGCATATTGAGAAAACTCAATACCCAAGATACCCTCTTCACCAGCCAGCATCCCAACGACCAAAAATAATAGCAAAAGAGGTACACCCAAACGTGCTGATAAAGTGCTCGCCATAATACTGGCAAAAATTAACACTGCTCCTACGAGATACACGATATTTAAGGTATCCATCTTTTATTAAGCCCTATTTTATAAGTTATGATGAGTTGGGAGTTGGGAGTTGGGTTGTTGCGATAGCGGTAGTTTAGTTTTGCTGGGGACAGCGCATAGTGTTCTAATACCAAAGCTTATTTAATTAGAACGGAAACATTATTTATCCCTTGCTTTCAAGCAGTTAGTTATGGTTTTAAAGCATTCCTTAAGAATAACATCTAGAATCAAATCTAGAGTACTTATTTTTGAGTAGATCTCTTAAAAAGGCCATTAAGAATGAACTGTCCTGAGATGGTCGGAGACTTAACATTCTGAGTCAGGCAGCTAAGCCTGATAGATTTTTATTGAATAACCTGCCTATTCAAATGAGCCACCCCGATATTGATATTGAGCTATGCTGAAAAGACCGTAGAGATGAACTTGGTAGACTAAGCATCATAACAGGCGTTTATCATGCATAAAAAAATCAGGGCCTACAGAAACTACCTTAAAGCTCAAGCAGTTAAACAGATAGTAGACAATAATGGCAATATCTCAGCAACTGCAAAGCCGCTTGGCAGAACACTCTCTTCATATAGTAAGCTCATCGTCACCTATCCAATCAGGTCCTATTTCAACCTTAATATCCCGTGCATTAATTGGTTCATGGCATTCTGAACATACCGTTACGGAATGCATTATTTGGCCGCACTTATTGTGTCTATGTAGCAGCGGCGCACCCCGTTCATCAGCCATGTGTTTGTCTCCCCAGCTAACCAATGCTAAAACGATTGAATGCAAATCTAAACCACGCTCTGTCAATCGATATTCCTCGCGCAGTGGTTGCTGTTGATAGGCTACTTTTTTCAGAACGTCAAATTCAACCAGCTTACGAAGCCGGTCAGACAAGACATGACGTGTGATGCCTAAGCGTTTCTCAAATATATCAAAACGTCTGACACCTAAAAAACAGTCACGTAAAATCATTAGCGTCCAACGATCACCAATGACTGCCAAAGTGCGAGCTACTGAGCAAGGCTGTTTATCAAGTTCATCCCAACGCATATGTTACCTCCTACATGTGTGAGTAATAGATTAGCTTGACAGTCTCTGAAAAGAAAGCTATATTTTTGTTAGTTCTAAAAAGGAACCTATAAGGAAATAGAGATGTATAGAGCACCCGTAGCAGTTGTAATTGGCGCAGGCGATGCCACCGGCAGCGCTGTTGCGAGACGTTTTGCAAGAGAAGGTTTTACCTTATGCGTGACCAGAAGGAGTGTCGACAAACTTAGCTCGCTAGTCAGTGATATTGAAGCCGCTGGTGGAATAGCAAAGCCATTTGGTTGTGATGCGCGTGTAGAGCAAGAGATGGTTGAGCTGTTTACCCATATTGAACAAGACATTGGGCCGATTGAAGTGGTGGTATTTAACATTGGTGCGAACGTCCATTTTTCCATTGTAGACACCACAGAAAGAGTCTACCGAAAAGTATGGGAAATGGCAGCGCTATCTGGATTTCTCACAGGTAGAGAGGCGGCAAAAGCAATGCTTCCCCGTGGAAAGGGTACGATTATTTTCACTGGCGCGACGGCTTCTTTACGAGGTAGTAAAGGTTTTTCTGCTTTTGCTGGTGCTAAATTTGCTTTACGGGCTTTGGCGCAAAGTATGGCTCGAGAGTTAGGGCCAAAAGGTATACATGTGGCGCACCCTATCATTGATGGTGCCATTGATACCGCCTTTATTCGCGACAATTTTCCTGAGCGCTATGCACTTAAAGACCACGACGGGATCTTAAATCCTGAGCATATCGCTGAGCAGTATTGGCAATTGCATTGTCAACCGAGAGACAGCTGGACGCATGAGCTTGATCTACGCCCATGGTTAGAGACTTTTTAGAAACTTTTTAATATATTTTGTCAGGAGTACTTTGAGATGAGTAAAAAAGTAGAGTTTTTCTTTGATGTAGGCAGCCCAGCCAGTTATTTGGCATGGACACAATTAGAGAGTATTGCACAGCGCACCAACGCTAAAATCATTTGGCGGCCTATGCTGCTTGGTGCTGTCTTTCAAGCCACTGGTAATGCGTCACCAGCTGCGGTTCCTGCTAAAGGTGCTTATATGCTCAAAGACCTTAAGCGTTTTTCAAATATTTATGGGGTGCCGTTTAACTTCAATCCATTTTTCCCGTTGAATACGATGCATTTAATGAGAGGTGCGACCGCTTACTTGGAAGAACCTGAGTTCCAGACTTATTTAGCAGCCATTTTCAACGCTTTATGGTCTGAACAGCTAAACATGGAGTCACCCGAGGTTGTGGCTGAAGTTTTGACCAAAGCAGGCATTGACGTGACTGATTTTATGGCACGTATTAGTGAGACTGAGGTCAAGGAGCGTTTGAAAGATACCACTGAAGAAGCTGTGGCACGAGGTGTTTTTGGTGCGCCTAGTTTCTTCGTGAACGGTGAGATGTTTTTTGGTCAAGATCGCTTAAGTTTCGTTGAGGTTGCTTTAAAAGAGTGGCCTTAATTAGCAACGGTATAGCATGAATTGAAAGCGTTTAGACTGAGCTCTTTCCTAATGATGACAGAGACCAATAAGAATATTAGTTATAATTGTAAATTGATTGAATAAACACTTTTGTGGTGTACTGTATGGGTTAATGAACTATGATTGTATTTTGGTAAATATCTTCATCTGTTACTAATAAACGGGTCATATCATGAAAAAAGAGACGCTGACAGGTTTGTCTATTATTACATTTGCAGCATTTTATATTTGGATTCAAAGCGACAGTAACTCATTTTATGAAGAAAAAGACACTGAACTCGAACAAGCTCGCAAAACATCAAAGATTGCACTGCTAACGAAGTGCCAAGAAACGACAAAACCTATGCTTAAAAACCTTAAGTCTATGGAGATTAACCGCAAAAATACAGACTACAGACTATTAAATAACGGTAATTTCAAAGTTACAACGCATTACTACGCTAAAAATAGCGTGGATACTACTCCTCTGGTTGTGGTCGATTGCCTATTCGATAAAGATGGTAATTTACTAGAGACCATTCCAGATTCTGTGTAACTGTCATTTAGCTTATAGCAATACTGAACCGCCCCGAGTTTATCGGAGGCCGATTTAATTGAGTCAGGTAGCAATGCCTGACAGGATCAAACTATAATAATACCGCTTTCAAACTCAAAAGGCGATACATAGCCCAATGCACTGTGTATACGCTTTTTATTGAACCGATCTACCCAATTCAATGTCGCAAGTTGTACATTCGCTAAACCTTGCCAATCTGCTTTTAAATATTCAATTACCTCTGTTTTGTATAACCTATTCCCTGTTTCAGCCAAAGCATTATCAAGGCCTGGTTATATATTTTTTCTTATGTTATCAAGCCAAGCTTGCATACTTGGTGTAAGCAAGCGATGACGACGCCAAGCCATGACAAGCTCCCATTTTAACTGAGGTTGGGTTAGTGGCAAGCAGACTAATCCTGTTAAATCCAACTTTTGAGTATAATATTGAGGCAAAAGAGTCACACCCATATCCTGTTTTACCATGTCAAGAAGCAAGTGCCACTGATTGGTTTGGCAAATAATATTAGGTTCAAAACCTAGTGATTGACAGTTTTCTATAATCATTGGAGTAAATGATGAATTGGAGGTAAATAAAATTAGGGGTGCATTTGATAGTGACTTAAGTGTTACCTTGGTTTTTCGCTTACCCATACGGTTTTTATTTGCTACGACCACCACTGGATAGCAACATATCGACGAGTAGTCAAAATCATCGTCAATCGGCTTCATCAATGTTGCCACATCAAGTTGCCCCTCTAGAAGGGCCTGCTTAAGTGACTCAGCACCATCTTCGATAAGTGAGGTTTCTATACTAGGATGCATTTGGTAAAAGTTAAAAATAGCTTTGCTTAGTATTTCACTGCCTAACGGTGAAATCCCCAGACGCAACTTACCACCTATTAATTGCTGATAATCTACTACTGTTTGTTCAAGATTATCTGCCTTTTGTAAGATATCCATTGCTTGAATATAGAGGTTTTCGCCAATTTCCGTTAAATTAACTCGCCGCTTTTTATGAGTTAAAGGCTTATCAAACAGAGCTACGCCTAAATGTTCTTCAAGATTACTGATGGATTTGGTAACGGTAGGTTGGGTTAAATTGAGTTGAATACTGGCTTGAAGAAACCCACCTGTTTTTACGACTGTCACAAAGCAGCGTAATTGTTTCAAAGTTATCATAAATAATAAACCACAGTTAGGAAGGATAATGAAATTTATTATAGAAATTAGGAATAAAAATAAAAATATAATTCATAATTTATGACTGTAGTGTTCTTATAATAAGTGGTCTCTAATTAACAAACAACAACTATTATGCGTAATCTTAATATTCGCTTACTCCTCTCTTTTGTAGCTAAAAAAAAACTTACACTTCAAAAGTTTTACCGTCAACCCTTGCTTCATGTCCTTATGCAATGCGCTATTATCGCAGCTGTCTGGTATTGTGCTGCGATATTGGTTGAGTTATTGCATTTACCCGTATCCTCAGGCGTCTTAGGAGTGCTTTTAATGCTGATCTTATTAATGAGTGGTGCTATTAAGGTTAACTGGGTCAGATTGGGTGCAAAATTTGTTTTGGGTGAATTAGTATTAATGTTTATCCCGCTTATGATGTCAATACTTCAGTATAAGGCGCTGTTTGTCAGTCAGGGATGGCAATTAATGCTGACAATTATCTTGAGTACCGCGATGGTGATGTTAAGCTCAGCATTAACTTTTATCATGGGGCGCCGTTTGCAACGTAGATTGTATCGTCATCAGATACATAAAGCCCAATTAAACCTAAAAAATGATAATAATGCGTGAGTATTTGCGATGAATACTTGGTCAATCCTTTGTCTCATTTGGACATTAGCTGCTTATTATATGGCTAAAGTAATCTATGTGCGCTATCGAAAATCTTGGCTAAACCCTGCTATGACGGTTCCAGTAATAACGCTTTCATTAATGATTATTTTTAATATTTCTTATGATACTTACTGGAAGGATACAGCTTGGATTGTGCAGTTACTTGCCCCCGCAACGGTTGCGTTTGCTATACCTATTTATGAGTATCGTCGTTTAATACGTCAACATGCTTTGGCTTTGACCGCTTCTATAACTGTTGGGATGGTGGTGGGAGTCTTAAGCATATATATATTCGCTGGCTTGTTCCATTTTGATAGGACCTTGACCTATAGCTTGATGGCCCGTTCAATATCGACACCATTTGCGTTAGACTTATCTGAAAAAATTCACGGATCTTCCTCTTTAGTTTCATTGTTTACTTTGATTACAGGGATGGTGGGAATGATTTTAGGGGATATGATCTTGACTTTTTTTCGTATTCGCTCCCATCTTGCAAATGGAATCGCATTTGGTAATGCATCACACGGTTTTGGTACAGCCCGGGCAAGTCAGCGCAATGAGGATGAGGGCGTTATAGCCAGTTTAACAATGATTTTAGCGGGATTATTTATGGTATTCTTAGGCCCTTCATTAATACATGGCGTAATGTTATTTGGGCAAGTTTAAATAAATATATATATAGACCCTAATCCATATTAAGAGTAGATATGATAACAGCCATTATCACTAACAGATAAACAATAAAAAAACGTATAAATTTCCGTTTTTATTCTAAAGTTAATTCGACTTTCACTAAATGTAATGAGCTTTATTTCTTTTAAACTTCAACCTATTAACTTATATTATTTGAATATCAGATAAAATGAATGACTATTTTTTGAGGATACGAGTGTTTATGAGTTATTGAATCGGGATTTTCTAAATCATCATTTTAAATCCCTTAACAAATCATTATTTTTCTTGTAACAACAAATAAGATAGAGGATTTCTTTACTCACACTGAGATTCTAACCATTTACATAGTTTAATAATATCATCCTGATTATTCTTTAATTCCTTGTAAACGAAGTAAAATTTATCCCCTGTTAGTAGTTCATGCATTGGGATTCTAACGAGTTTCTGCTTATAAGATGGATCTAGTATCATATAGTTGTTAACGAGGGTAACTCCCAGATTATACCGTGCGGCTTCTATCGCTAGTAGTACATGACTAAAATGATTTATCTTTATATCCTTCGGTAACTCAAATCCGCCTGCCTTACACCACCGCAGCCAATCCTCCGCTGTATTCTCACTTATATCTGTATACCTCACGGATAATATTGGATGCCGCCACAATGTATCAGGAAGTGGTTTATCTCTTATTTTCTCCCAAAGCTTTTGACCACAAACAGGATATAAAGTTTCAGAAAATAAAAACTTACTGATGAAAGCATGTGGAGGGGGATTGACGGTAATATAACAATCGGCCCTTTGCTCATTATGATCAGACGGATGATTAACCATATCTAAAGTGAGTTCTATTTCTGGATACTGTCTATAGAAGTCTTCTAATCGAGGGATCAACCAATTTACTGCGACTGAACTGTACAGAGCTAAGCGTATATGCCCAGGTTTTCCATGCTTAATAATCTGACTACTATCTGAAAGAAGACCCAAAGCGCCACTCACATCTGTGAAATAACGCTCACCAACCTCTGTTAACGAAAAGGTCCGGCCTTGCCTGTAAAACATTGCTTCCCCAAGATACTTCTCAAGGATTCGTATTTGGTGACTCACGGCACTTTGTGTCACATTGAGGCTCTCTGCTGCTTTTGAAAAGCTGTTAAGCCGTGCAACGGATTCGAAGCACTGTATGGCACGCAATGGGGGCAAATCCATTATTACCTCAGCTAATACTAAGTATGTTTTATATCATTATACATCATAGCGTTACTTGAATATACTGCCTGACAGATCGTTAAATCAGCATGAACCCATTGGGGTTTTAACAGTTTCTGAATTTAAAGTAGGGCGGGGAGGATAAGAATGCCAAAGATAAGTGTTGCATTTGCCATGACGCTATTGGTACTAGGAAATATCATTGCGGTCTTCTCGGACGCCTTGATAAAGGACTTGCCCTCTGAGACGGCGGTATATCAATTTATCCTATTTCGTCAATTAACAGCGGTTTTAATGCTGTTGCCATTTTGTTTACTCTATAAAAAGAGCAAGTTATTCAGTAATATGAAATGGCACTTTGTTCGTAGTCACGTGTGGTTGTTAGGTGTGATATTCATGGTACTGTCTCTTCAAGTATTACCTCTCGCGACTGCGAACGCCATTTTTTATGCCGCCCCTTTATTTATATTGCCGCTAGGGTTTTTATTTTATAAAGACAGATTAACCTTTCCAACTATAGCGGTATCTATGTTAGGTTTTGCTGGTATCCTCGTTATTGTACAACCAAAACAGATCAATTTAGGGGCGGTTTTTGCGCTTATAGTAGCGGTAACCATGGCGATAAACAATCTCTTAGTTCGTAAACTTCCACAAAATCATTCTGTCTATCAAACGCTACTTTTGACCAATTTATTTGGAATACCGTTCGCGCTTGGGTTGGCTATTTGGGAGGGACAGCCATTTGACTGGCGCTCATTGATTACGGCTGCCAGTTCAAATGTATTTATTTTGATTTATGCGGGTATATGCGTACAGGTGTACCGACATATTGAAGCGTACAAAGTCTCTAGTGCGGAATACTCAGGTTTAATAGGGGCGGTGGTGGTCGGAATCATATGGTTTAATGAAGTGCCAAATATGACTTTTTTAGTAGGGTCTGCGTTAATTGTTATACCTTTGATTTGGCTTGCTACTCTTGAATCTATGAGGTTTAGACAAAAGATTGGGTAGGATAATTGTATGTCATAAAGCTAAAAGCTTTCTTTAAAAATCCCTCAGACTGGTGTTTGAGCGTGAGGATTTTAATTGAATGGACTGAGCTTATAGCCAGTCTAAAGCGTTTTTATCAGCGTTGCTAGAGAACGCAGGGTAATCATCCCCACAATAAAACACTTACCAAATAGAATAACGCTTCCTTATTTAGCTTCTGTATCGGCGTAAAGCCGCCATTGCCCATGTTTGGGCGTTCATTATTGTAATGGTATAACCAATTTACTGCTTGTTCGCGTATTTGCTCTAGGTTATCAAACAGTTCTTGATTTAATCAATCATAGCGCATCGTTCTGTTAAAACGCTCCACATAAGCATTTTGCTGTAGATTGCGAGATTCAATCTAAATTAAGATGATGACTTGATCGAAAGCCCAGTTTCTGAGCGCACTACTAAGATATTCAGGGCCATTGTCACATCTTATTTGCACGGGCTTACCCTCATATTCAATAAGCTGGTTTAAGCTACGTATGACTTTTTGGATTAGTAGTGAGAAATAAATCTTAAAGACGGCGTTCTGTAATGGCATAATAAAACTGGACAGCGTATAAGAGATACTATCCTAAAAAAGCCAAATCAAGTGCTAATTAGATCAACTCTTGCTTGGTAAGGCTGCTGATGTTTAACCACGCCGAAACAAATATGCACAAGCTTACGCATAACTGCGCAGAAAGCCTGCATTTTACACTTACCGTTAGCAAGCAGTCGCTTATACTGCGTCTTAATGTCAGGATTATGCTTAATGGCGACTAGCGCCGGCATATACAGTTTTGCTCTGATATCACTTGAGCCATTCTTTGCTAAGCGAGACTTGCCCTTAAATAGCCCTGATTCAGTATAACTGTAAATGTTGGCTTTGAAGAATTTGGTTCAGTATAACTGTAAATGTTGGCTTTGAAGAATTTGGTTCAGTAACTTTGAGACTTGATTGGCAGGCAGTTAGTAGAAGTGCAAATAAAAGATAGCCAACTGATTTAATAAGCCTAAAGAAATTATTCCGGAATATGTGGGGTTAAAAAACGCACTAAGACAGTGATTATTAAGAGTATTACAAGAAGGTATTGGTATTTTATAAATCGTTCTGGGCTAAATAAACACAGCACAGATACTATAAAAATTCCTATAAGTTCAATCAAATTAGATAAACTTTGAGAGCCAAATCCTAGCCCAGTTAATACGACCCACAAAAATGATGGTAAGAATACTAGGCTAAATTTTTTCAATGGTTTGTCCATAGGTTAGGCTTAATAATATAGGTAATAGAAAAACATCCAAGTTGACTGACTTTTACAAAGTGTAAGATTGTAAAGAATGCGATGTTTGGTTAAAGATTTTTTTAACTAAAAAGAGACTTAATTTAAAAAATATTGAGAGCATCCTACATTTTGTGTAATTATTGATGAAAGCCACATGGCTGTTACACAGAATATAGGATGCTCTCCATTATTAAGCTTATATACCTATAGAATAGATACTTCTAGCCAATATGGGGGTGTTTTTCCTTTAGAAGCTTGAGAACGTGGCTGAAGAATACGTAATTCATATTTACCTGAATATGGAAGCGTGTAATAACCTTGGTCATCCAGCTCAGGGGCGTACTCTCCTACGTTAACAGAGTCTGCTAAATTCTTATGGAATAAATAAGAATCTACATTCCCTCCCGTTGTTTTAACAGAAAGCTTTTGGTTCTTTTTGGCATAAAATGTATAGGAATCGTACTTAATACCCTTTAATTTCCCATAATAGTTAGCTGAACTAGCGCCTTTTTTAAATTGAACATCAACAGTTTTAGCCACTGCATCTGAAGAGGCGGCCATTACTGTAGGGCTTACCATTAGAACAGGAAGCGCAATTAGAATAGCAGCAGTTAAATTTTTCATATTTTAAACACTCAAGCAGTAAAAAAAACGATTTTATCTTATTGCACACTGTCAACCTTTATAGATATGTTATATTAGTATTACTAATATAGAGAGTGCGTTGGTAAGTTACTGAATAAGGCTGCCCGTAATGGATAGTATTAATTAATGCCCTAGCTTCTAGTTCTACCGCAAACCTACCTATGGTAGTAAAAACCTGAATTTCATCACGTAAACAAAGAGAACACTGCTAAATAGTAGTGTTCTCTTATTATATTAAAGGAAAAATTATGCGTTCTTTGCTTCTAACGACAATGTGCTTAACGGGCAGCTTAGCTCTAGTGGCTTGTAGTAACCATCGTGCCGACACCACGGATCTGAGTAAGCAGCCTACAATAGAAGCGCCGGTAGCGTCAGGGGCATTTACTGCTTTTGGAAACAAAGGAAAAATTTGGCGAATAGTGATTGAAGGAAATGAGCTAAGTATAGAGGCAAATTTCTTAAAGCCAACGACAGCAACAGTTACCGTGGTGGGTTCTGGTTCTGTCAATACTGAAGGTGTCGAATACGCGAGTACTGTCAATGGACAGCCTATTGTTGTGAATATAAAAAATAACCTTTGTATCGATGACAATGGCTATCAAAATGAATTTACTGCAATATTAACTTACGCAGGCAAAGCATATCAGGGTTGTGCCGTTGCCGGTGCAATAGAAATTGCGCCCACATAGCAGATAAGCCCAAGCGGTAGCCAATGTATACCCATGAGAGTAATTACATTGCATCGTTGTAGGCATGAAAAAGTTGTCAAAATAACTAATCACGCGCTTTCACGGGTTCGGTTTCCTAGTGAGGACGAACCTTCAGCTTCAGGCTAATGATATCGCGGTTTTGAGTTGTTGTGATAACTGTGGTGTACTTCATGATGTACTTACCATGCATATTCTATTCGAGATCGGTGCGCTATACAGGCATCGAACTGCCAGTATTGTATGTGAGGCTAACAACTATGAAGTCGATTGTCGCAGCATAGTTATCGCTCAATGACACAAATAGGATAACCGCTTGGGTTTCTGCCACCGCCTAGATCCAAGCAAATATCATCGTAATAAAATTCATGGGCTTTGATGCCTAGCCAAAATGCAAAAATAGCATTGACAGCAATGATTATTATCATCTTATTATTCATATAGAGATCCTAGGTAAACAAATAACTATAACGATATTTATTTGGATATATCTTATACGAATTAGAAATTAATAGAGCTGTAGCGTGTTCTCATGTTTTATTTTTTGTAAGGTAGTTCAAATAGGGAACCATCTGTTTCATCCTTCAACCCCATTAATATAGTAGAATTACTTTAAAATCGATACAGTGCGACTGGGATGAATTTTTCGTAGCCTCTGTGATAACAGCAAGCAAGGAAAATTTATACCAGTCGCACATAGCTATAACGTATCGCTTTTATTTTGAACTGACTATAGACCACTTAAAATAGACTGCTATCATGGAACTAATCAAAATAGACTGGGTACATTCGGACATTAAATGGTAAATCAACTGTTCATTATCTATAATAATAAGTGAGCTTATCAATTTAAGAATAGGTGGCCATTTGATTGGGAATAGCCAATATTTTATTTTATAAATAGCTGGTTTATAAGGATTTATACGCGACGTAAGAAGGCGTTATTTACGGAAATAGGCACTCTATTACTACGTAGCTGTGTTAAAAGAGGGGTATTTACCACCTTCAATTTCGATCCATTATATCCACTTAATATGCCTTTTGATTTTTATCTAAAGGTATCACAACGTCATATAAAAATCGATTTAATGCAGTAAAGCTTGATAATAACCATTATGTTGCATTCATAATCGCTTTTCTGCAAAATGGCTTATCTATAATCGCTTGAGCCACTCATGATGAATAACCACACGTCAGACCCTATTGGCGCAGCATGGCTTATCCGCGATGCCAGAATCAATCTGGTTTCTCCTTTATATGTCAGCAGTAGTATCGGTGGGCGCAGGCAAACCTATAAAGACGGTGATGTCATCCATAACGCTTATCAGGAAACTGCGCGGCCACTGGACACTATCGTTGCGCACTTACAGTTCCACATGCGTCATGAAGTACTGAGTTTAGAGTTACTGACTCGTTTGTTTGAGCAGATAGGGGCTAATGACGTACAAGCATGGGTAAACGCTGAGCCCACAGGCAGCTATGCCCGTAGAATGGCTTTCTTGTATGAATGGCTTATGGGTCAGCAGTTAGCAGTACCGAGTAATTTAGGCGGTAACTATGTGGACGCTTTAGATGCTAAGAAGCAGGTTACTTCAAGCCCTGCGCATGTCATAAAGAATGCTCGTTGGCGTATCAATGACAATCTTGCAGGAACCCGTCATTTCTGTCCTCAACTGGTGAAAACAGAGGCCTTTACGCAAGCCGCTGCACTCGATATTGCCACGATGGTTGACAAACTTAACGATGAGTTTGGACAAGACTTACTGATGCGCGCCTCCGTATGGATGACACTGAGAGAAAGTAAGGCCAGCTTTACCATAGAGGGAGAAGGGAAAGAGTTAAAACGTATTGAACGTTTTGCAGATGTGATGGCACGGCGCACAGGTAAGGGTGAGCTATGCTGAAGAAACTGTAGAACCTATAGTGTAACTTTTAAGACTGAAGCCATCAAAAAAATAGCAGAAAACAACTAAAATGTTTCAGCGACGGCAAAGTAGCTAGGCAGCTCAGGATGAATGAGATACCTTAAATATAGAAATAGGAAATGAAGCACTGCTTCGCCCCGACGCAAGATAAGAGCTATGCTCGAATGAGACCACCGTGTACTTCGCAAATCACAGTTAGTGAAATACGCCTTTATTAAAGATAACCAGTCCCTCTTCAGCATTACTACTATTTATAGTGTCGATAAAGGATTGTATGAGCTGCTTTTGAATAGCTTTGATGTCATCAAAGCTATTCATGCTACCAGCCATTTGCCCGGCCAGTTTTTTAATGTCAGATTGAGTAGTCATTGCTTATTCTCCTGTTAGTGTATTATAAGCAGTTACATTCCCTTTAGGAGAGGCTCAAAATAGCTAAATCAACTTGTTTTAGGCGCAATTTCAACAGTATATTATTGATTCAATTTTCTGTAATCATCACAGCCATCCTAATCTGCACTAACACATTTTTATAGTGGCCGCGCTAAACCAAAAGGCTCTAAGCGATCTGGGGATGGCGCTTAGAGCCTTTTAGAAATCATTAGACATGGGTGTTAACTTATTTATCAGTTCGACTTACTGTAATATTAATCATCATTATCAGCTGCTTCTACTTGGCTACGAATAATCTTACCAGTCATGCTATCGACAACCACTTTATGTACTTGAGTGCCTTTAATAATCTCAATCTTATAGGCAGGTTTGCCAAAATCCATATCAAACCCTGCTTCAATGACTTTTCCTTTCACACTTTGGTTCGCTTTTTGTATTGCTTGGTTCAAACTGGTCTTAGACTTTTTCATCGCGTTATATTCTGCTATATCTTCTTTATCAAGTTTCTCTTGCTTATTGCTTAAAACCTTACCGCTATTGGCATCTATTTTTACTTTATATTCAGTATTATTAGCGATAGTCTTAACCTCGTAATTGCCACCTGCTGAATGGTCATTTTGATCAAAGTCAGCGCTAACAACATCACCTTTAATGGTTTTTTTAGCAATAACAATGGCTTGCTCAAGACTGACCTTGCTTTGTGCCGCTGCTACAGCCTTACTGACTTCGGTTCTTGTAGTGGTGCTTTGCCCTACAGCGATAGCAGCGGTGCTAACACCTGCAATACTAAGTACCATAATGATAGATTTGCTTAGAGTTGATAAGTTTTTCATGATGTTATCCTTTGTCTTTGAGTGTTTTTTATGACAGATGGGTTGTGCCATCTACTGTATTTATAATTTCAGTATAGGGAAGAAAACATAGGTGAAGAGTAGCGCTGGTTGAGGGTTACAGTAGCTGTGTTTTATTTAAAAAAACCATTAAAATTTGGAAGTCAAATAAATCGGTTTTGTATTAAATATTATTACTACTATGCTGATCAGACAGTCGACGTTTAATAAACCAAACAATAATAATGACTATGGCAAGCAATAAGAAAACTTTGGAGTAAGGCGCTAACATAGTCGTAATGACCTCATAATTTTTACCTAAGTAAAATCCTGCTAGGGCCAATATTGTCGTCCAAATGCTAGATCCCAAAGCCGTTAATACTAAAAAAGAGGCCATTGGCATCTTATTCATCCCCGCAGGGATGGAGATCAATGAACGAATACCAGGTACCATGCGGCCAAAAAAGACCACTTTCTTACCATGTTTATCGAACCACGCATTGGACAACGAAACATCCTCAGACTTAATAAATACGTATTTTCCGTACCTTTCAGTAAATACCATTAAGCGTTCTTTATTGAACAAAGTTCCCAGATAATAAAGAGGTAATGCACCAAGGACGCTACCAAACGTACCGGCTACTATGATTAATAGTATATTTAAATCACCTCTAGCGGCCGAAAAACCTGCTGCTGGCATAATAAGCTCAGATGGTATAGGCGGAAAAACATTTTCAGCAAACATAGCGAATAAAATGCCGACATAGCCAAACTTTGCCATGATAGCCAGCACCCACTCACTCATTTGATGCATTAATTTACCTTATCTTGTTGATGACTGATTTCTTATTATAGTGGAATAAAGCGGATTCAAATTAAAGGTAATTTGTAACAATAGTTACTAATAATTATTTAGCGGTGTTCTAAAAAGTATACTGACATCAGACACAGTCATAATTGACATAATAGAATACCAAACCAAATGCTTTAAAGTGGTTATCGAGAAAAATAGCATGCCCTAATCTAATCAGATCACGGAACCTAAACTATTACCTATTCTACCTTTGCTAGTGCAAACCTAATTAAAAAAGACTGTTACGCAAATTCATCACGATATGAATTGAGTTTTTAATAGGAAAGGACTGTAATAGCCTTGATTGTTCTAATGTTGATATGGAGGGCGTTGTGACTAATAGCTGTGCAAAGTTGTTGGCAGATAAGCAATTAACCATAGTTTTTATTGAAAGTGCGACCGCGGGCTATCTAGCGCATCGCTTTTCTATGAGTCCTTATTCAGGCGATATATTAATGGGCGGCTTGGTATGTTACGACGTTGCGATAAAAAAGAACGTGTTAAATATATCAAGCCAATTAATTGCTGAGTGTACGCCTGAATCACTAGAGGTAACAAAAGAACTGGTTAATAAGTCTAAGACAATGTTTGATGCCGACTTGCATGTCGCTTGTACAGGTTTATTAAAGCCTGGAGGCTCTGAAACGGAGGAGAAGCCTGTCGGAACGTTTTTTTATTGCATTGGTTATAAAGATGAGCTTTATGATTTTCGCAGCATCTGTCAAGGCGCGCCTGAGCAAAAGCTACGCAGCATCAATAGTCTTATTTGTAAGAGCATTATTGAGGTGGTAAACCGCCATACTGACTAATTTACAATCTTATTATTTAAAGCTTTAGCCCATCCTCTTGAATGATGGCAACGATTGCATTCTTCATTTGGCGCTGAAATACATTCGACATAACCGCAATGCATACAAGCATAGAGCTGACCATCCTTTATGGCTTTCGTAGCCTGAAACTCTTTAGGAAAAATGGGTAGTCCATACTGTGTGTCCTCGTGTGGAAATAACAATACACTAAACTCACCATCTGTTTCGAGCAATCCTACTTCCACTTGTCCTAAGTGACGCACGCCTTGTTGGCGCATCTCGCTAAAGAACTCATCGTGCGACATTTTACCTTTCTTGACATCTTCCATTATTAACATGCCATTTTCTACGATATAAGTAGGTTTGCCTTCTAATAACAGCTCAAAAAGCTTATGTTTTGTGCTGAACCACGTAAAAAGTCTATAGAGAAAAAGGACAAGGCTCATGATGAGCACCGCTTGGATAAGTGGCAGATCCTCTGTAAACATTGGATCACCAGCGATAGAGCCAAGTGCCAAAATTATAGTTAATTCGAAAATTGAAAGTTGGCGGATACCGCGCTTGCCTGTACTTCGTAATAACAAAATGATCAAGCAAAACATAATGGTGGTACGTATGACTATTTCTGCCGCAAAAGCCCATGTAGTGTCATAAATAAAAATACTTATCCAATCCATTTTGTTTTTCCTTGGTATACACCGTATAGCTAAATTTATAGTGCCATGTGGAGAATTGGAAATGGCTTTCCCATATCCCCAAATGGCGATTGTACTATGACTTTAAATCCTAGGTATTTATAAGAACCATATGTTCTTTAAAAAAATATATGGCACACAAGCTAACAAACTCTTACCTTTCACCACGTGAAAACATTAAATTTGTCTGTTAGGTTTAACTTGTTAGTTGAGCGTTATTTTGGTTTCATAAAAGAATGACAGCAATAAATGATAAAAAGAGTAAATGGTCTGCGTTAGTACTTAAATTGGCTCAGCTCAATGACTGTATGATGGTTTCCTAGAGTTTTTTTAAATATTTCGATCTTAATTATAATAAGGATATTAAAATGAAAACATCAGTACCTACTAAGTCGCTTCAAAATAAATTATGGATAATGTTTTTAGTGAGTTTCTTTGGTCTCAGCGCTTGCAGCAGTGAAACAGAAGAGCCAGCTCCTAATACAGAATCTAGCGAAATGACACCTGTGCAAACAGCAACCGAGGCTGAAGATCAAGCCCCTGCTTCCACAGAGGATGTAGAAGGTGCGGGGGGTACAGCGTACTATTCTAGTAATGGCAGTGTAGAAAATGATCAGAAGGCTGATGATACGGTTACTGTCAATGAAAATAACTCGAACTTAGATCAAACACCAGCAGATGGAGTGCAGTAAGTATCAGAAAATGCACAATAGACCTCTTGCAAAAGTACCAGTTCATTGACTTCAACTGACGAAGCTACAGGCGCTAGCGATGACTTATGCAAGAGGTCTAATCCATTAAAGATTAAAGGGTTTCTGTAAGGTTGTGATCAGCTTGAATCGCTCTGACTATATCGGTGGTTGATTTACTTGAGACAGACAGCTATGCCTAATAGGTTAAGATCATCATATCTTTACAACTAGATCACTTCATTGTTGAGTGTAGCATCACTCAATATCGTTTACTAACTAAGACTTAGTGACTTAAACAGAAGTTCTATCCAGAGCTTTAACTAGAAAGTAATTATTCAGGGTTCAGAATACTCTCGGAAAAGGTTCAATAATGATATCTTTAATATCAGAAAATCAGCCATTGTTCGCCTTAGGTCTTCTGATTTTTCTGGTTATCTCTGTTCTATTGGTTTTTCAGTATGTGGTTATTCGTTATGGTCAGCATCTTTTTACTCAAGCAATCCGCTGTTGGGTGAGGACAAAACGGAACCTTGCAAAAAATAAAAATATCATTCAATTCAGAGATAAGTATCCCAAGCTGGATGTGATAATGTCTCGGCGGTTTGATTTACGGGATTTTTATGGGCTGTCACTGACATTTCTATGGGTAGTGATAGGTTGCAGGCTGGTGTTATTCATTGCATTGGCTGAAGCTGTGGCTACGTTGAATTCTATTGTTTCCATCGATTATTTTATATCGGCGCAGATGAGCTTACTACGCGATGCCGACGTTGTTGGTTTTTTCGTCCTGATAACCAGCTTTGCGTCTACCCCTATTGCCGTTTTGGTCGTTTTGTTTGTTGCTGTGAATTGCTGGGTAAAGCAGCAACGCTATATAATAGTAGGGTTATTGATTGCTACTTTAGGCAGCACTGCATTTACTTCTTTGTTGAAATATTTATTTCAGCGTGAAAGGCCTGCTAATAGCTTATTAGTTGTGCAAACTTATTCGTTTCCAAGTGGTCATGCGACGACCGCTATGGCGTTATATGGATTTATCGCTTACCTACTGATTCGATTCAACCAAGATTTTGCTCAAAAAATTCGTATATTTACAATAGCGATTCTTTTTATCCTCTTGATCGGATTGAGCAGAGTTGTATTGAACCAGCATTATCTAAGCGATGTACTGGGCGGTTATCTAGTAGGTGCATTTTGGTTGACACTTGGCATCAGTATTACAGAGTGGCTAAGCGTAGAAAGTAAAATCATATGGAAAGTCGAGTGGTCAACTTCTCATGCATACATGATATGGCTGAGCGGATTAGGTGTATTTATTAGCACGTTGATTTACGCAAAAATCTATCAATTTACAATGTTATCCTAAGCATCGTAGTAAGCCACGATGAAGCATCAATAACACACAGCTAAAGGATCAAGTCCTAACTAAACTGACTAAAAAAGCCCGTGACCATAGTCACGGGCTTTTTACATTTTCAGGGTATGATTATTGAAGATACAATAATCAATATTTATTTTGATTACGCCACTCATCTACATCTCGTTCAGCATCTTCTTGTGAATGACCATATCGCTCTTGGATACGGCCAACCAATTTGTCACGGTCACCTTCGATATGGGTTAGATCGTCATCTGTTAAATCTGCCCACTTTTGTTTTACTGAACCTTTGAGTTGGTTCCATTCGCCTTTTAGTGTTTGGTTATTCATATCATTATCCATTTTTTGATTGTTTTTATACTGTTCATCCATACTTTTTTCGTTCACATTTTGATTGTCCATTATGGTTTTCCTTTTCCATTTATGAGTTTGTGCTTCATTGTCTTTATACCAATACTATGCTCATTCATCTTTTATTTTTTTTATTGATAAATAGGCTATCAGCAATTATTAAACTTCAAGCTGACATATCTAATATAGAGAGACACAATTGGGCTGTCTGTACAACGAATGTTTAAAGTGTTGCTGAGCTATTGTTAAGTCCGCTAATATGTTATTACGATGTAAGTTGTGTCTTTGGCTAGATTGAACCGACTCGGGATTGTCGGAGACTAAAAATTCTTAGAGAATACGACAATGAAAAGACAAACCTACACTCATGAGATTAAAGAACGTGCTGTTCGCATGCGGATTGAAGCGTCGAGCGACTACCCCTCTACATGGTCAGCCATTCAAGCCATAACGTCAAAGATTGGCTGTACATATGAAGCCCTACGATCATGGCATAAGAAGCACATACAACAAACCATTCCTGCCTCAGTACAAGCTCAAAGCCAAGAGCAACGTATTAAGGATCTCTAGTGCGAAAATAGAGAGCTTAAGCAAGCCAGTGAAATTATACACAAGGCTGCTACTTTTTTCGCCCAGGCAGAGACGGGCCGTACACCCAAGTAATGGTCGACTTTATTGATGACCATAAAAACAATTACGGGATCGAGCCAATCTGCCGAGTACTACCGATTGCCCCATCAGCTTACTATCGCGCTAAAGATTTAAGCGACAACCCAGAAAAGTGTTCACAGCGTCAGTGGCATGTCGATTTCTACATCAGTGAAATCAGCGGTATCTGGCTGGACAGTAAATGCCGTTATGAGTGCGTAAGGTTTGGCAGCAGATGCAAGCGAACGGTTTAGAGGTTGCTCGATGTACTGTTGAGCGATTAATGAGACATTATGGCTTACAAGACATTGAGCGGCTAGGTATATACTGCTTTTATCATTAATGTATTTACACGAGTAATTGTCGGCTGGAAAGTATCTAGTCGTATGAACACTGATATAGCAGCGGTAAATCAGGCGATAGCAGACAGAAATAAGCCTAAGGAGGTGATTCATCACAGTGATCGAGGGGTTCAGTGCTTATCCATCTGCTACACCAATAAAATTGCCGAATCGAACATTATTGCGTCTGTGGGCACCAATGGTGATTCATGCAACAATGCATTGGCTAAGACGATTAATAGGATTTATAAATCTGAGGTGTTTCATTATTTAAAGCAGAGCTGGGACGGTGTAAATGATGTTGAACTGGCAACCTTTGAATGGGTGGATTGGTTCAATAAAACCCGTTTGCATAGTACGATTGGTTATGTGTGACCCTTTGAGTTTGAAAAGGGGTATTGTAATAATCTTAATCTGTTAGGTGAAGCTGCCTAGCTCAAGTAAATCAACTTCCGATAAAGTCGGGGCGGTTCAGTTTAGTCGTTTCTGAAGGTTGGTCTTGGTATCTTGCAAAGCACTAAGGATAGCTAAAAACAGCTAAGGATAGCTAAATGTAGCTAGGTTAAGATATCTAAAGTGTTTCAAAAATAGCCTAGTAGCTGTTTGAGTTTATCGTTTTGCCACCTATCTGCCTGCCTATAAATATACTCATTTATCACATATCTTGCTATATCACTTATATAGCAAAGCAAGTTAATTTCTGGGTATGCGCTAGCTGTAGTCATCCCGTTGGATTGCATATGATCTAGCTGATCGTAGATTGCGTCAGTTTGCAATCAAATACCATTAACCTCATAGTTGCTTAGCTCTTTGAGCTGGGCTGCTACAAACGATAAAATCATATCGTCGTAGTAACTCCATGAAAAAGACTTTTCTGTTTGGCGCTGATAGCAAACATCATCCCATAAGTTTTTGAGATAGCCCATATTTAATGCAGTATCAAAGTTTTGCATCCATCTGATAGTCTGTCTAGTGATCTTATCTGACAAGATTCTAGATAGCGCTGTAGAAATATTCAACGCTATTTCTTTTCTTAAATCCATAGCTATAGTCTGTATCTAACCTTTATATATGTCTAATTAAAGCTACATTGCATATAGCATGCTACTAAATTACTGGATCAAAAAGGAGGCAAAAAAACAAGCCGCACTACGCGCCTTGTTTTCTATCCTTGATCAGTGAATCCGCGCAGCCATCTTACTTTCAATCCAATCAGCCACTTCGCTTTCTACCCATGCTACACGTCCCTTTGATAGCTTTACTTGAACAGGGAATGTTGGGTCGTAACGATCAGATTTTTTATTGACCATCTCATAAATCGTAGTACTGCTAAGCGCTGTATAATGCATTACCTGCTTGAGCGGTATCATGCGAGGTATCTGTAAAGTGCTAGCTGTTGATACGTTTTGTTGTGTGTTCACATTTAATAATTGCATGATTATCTCCTTTGTAAATTAATGAGAATCTTTCTTCTCATACAGTTACGGAGTCCCATATTTTTTTACGGCATCCCATGTCGTCCAGTGACTGGCCTTGTATGAAACAATAAAAGAAGGAGCTGAATGATCAGCTCCTTCTTATGTCGCATCTCTAGCTCGATGGTTTTAGCTCACTGCTGTCACGCTTTTTCGTAAGCCTTGCTCAATGCTGCTCACGTTCTGAGTGCCTAACCCATTCTGATAATTCCCTTGCTGAGTACTGCTCACATCCTCCGTCTCGATTGGATAAAACTCTTCAGCCACGTCTAACAATCCATCACTATCAACCTCAAAGCACGAATTGCTATAACCACCCTTAGCCGCTTCCTCCAATGCGGCTTGATCAAAGCCATGTTCGCTAAGCTCACGATCAATCGCTCCAGCATGTTGTACCGCATCTTTAAGCGTTACCCCATCACGCAATGTCAGATCCACAAAGTAAATCGGCGTTCGATAGCTTTGTGTGGTGCTTTTACCTCTTAGTGTTAATTGCAGCGGTAGACATGACAGCTTATTACCGGATACTGCTGCAAAATAGCTCAGCCTTGCTGCAAGCGTGCGAATGCTATTAAAGCCGGTGGTGCGAAAGATAAACGTGCCCAGCTCATCGTCTTCAGACAGATTGACGTAGAGTCTGCCATAGGGCTTACAAGCCCCGCCTTGCGCTAATGGGCAACGATCAGGGGATGGACATGGCAGTTGCTCAACACCCTTGTTTGTGCGGCGTTGGCACTGCTCACCGTCACCCACACATAACGGTCTACCCGTTTGTCTATCAAATAGCGTGTACTCAGCTCGTAGGTTTAATTCAGGATTATTAAACAGCATACGAACGGGAATTTGCCTCAATTTACCGTCATTATTTGCGCGTAGCTTTGCATCGAGGGGATGATTGATCCAGCCGTCTTTATTCTGCACTTGGCTGGTGATGGTGAATTGATCGTCTTTAGCAGGTAAACGTTTGCCGTCCTTTTGAATGACACGTCCAATGCTGATACGACCTAGAACTGGCGGGGTTATGGTTAGACCTTTAATCATGGTGATATTCCTTATGTGTTTTAGTTAGCCATAAAAAAGCCCACCTATGACGGGTGGGCTGTTATGCGCTTATGTGAGTGAGTGGCGTAATTTCTTGATTATGATTGATGACTGAGCACTGGCTTAGTTATCGTTAAGAATGACAAAGCGACGACTGCCCGGGCGGGTTTTGCTAAATTGCTCAAGCAATTCAGGATGCGCTTTGGTTAGTGATTTGCTATCAAGACTGGTGCTGTCTTTCGAGCGCTTCCAAGAAATAGCGCCTTTCTCGAATACCGCAATTTCATTATCTTGAATGAGGCTTTGCAGCTGATGCTTCACTTGGTCGTGACGCTGCTCTAACTCTTGCATGTCGTTACGGTAGCTAAGCAGTTGCTCAAACAACTTATTGGCTCCGTCATCTTCCCGCAGATCAACCTTGCTTGAGGGCTCAGGGGTTGGATAAAGCAGCTTTAAGGCTCGTGCAGCAGATTCTGAATGATCAGGGGTTGGTGGCGTGTCCGTCTCCACGTATTGCCAGAACAGACGCTCATGCTCCATGATGGACTGGATTAAGCGCTCATCACGCTCAACTTTATAAATCTTCGCTTCATGACCACATAGCAGCACGCAGATGTGAGCCGCAGTTTTACCAGTGACTGCCAGTTGATGTTGCACTTGGCACGTCACATAGAGAGGTACGCCATGCTTCCACAGCTTAGCGCCATGTTCCCCTGCGGTTTTACACTCTAAAATCTGTATTTCATCTGACCCCACCACCGAGTAATCTAAATTAGCCAGCATAAAGTGATTGTCAGGATCAGGATGCTGCAAGATCGCATTTACACGGCGTACTTTATTGCCTGTGTGCTGTTGATAGTATTTAGCCACCATCGGCTCTAAGGTATTACCCCAGTACAATGGTGAGTAGCCATCAATATCATCATCTAGATGCGAATGCAGGCGACCAGTCTTAATCATCCATAATTCCAGCATCGACAAATATGGATGGATACCACAGGCTGCTGCTGCATCACTACTACCGATACCTTGCTTACGAACTTTCAGCCATTCCTCATGACTGAGGGTTTTGGTATTGACCAGACGTTTAGCGGTGGTTGATTGAGCGGTGGTTATAGGCGCTTTCACCTTAACGGTTGCACGCTTGGCTTGTCTTAGCTGAGCGATATGGTTCAATGCGATTGTGTTCATGATGAACTCCTTCGTTAGATTGGTTATTGGTTAATACTGTTTATTAAAAAGACGACATAAAAAAACCACGCTCGAAGGCGTGGTTGATTGTATGGTCAGATTTCAAATGTGACTGGTTAAGCCAGCATCAGTAAGGATTCCTCTAAACCCTTTTGTTTAAGCTTAGCGCCAGAGCCAAACCAAGCGCCGTCTAATCGATGGTCTCTCGACATCGCCCTACGTTCGTGATCGACGTATTCCGTAATACTGCACAGCAGACCGTAAGCAGTATCTTTGGCCGCATCTAGATCGGCTCCGCGACCTTGACCGTTAAACATGTTCATCACCTGATTCATGGCTTTAGCATTGGGCACGGCGTCTTTCTCTTTCTTAGCACTGTTAAACAGAATGATGTCATTGTCCTGATCGTTGAATACACGGCTTAGATAGTTGGCGGCTTCTGCTTGGGTCACACGGCGCTCTGATAACTGCTTCATCTCATAGCTATGTTCATCCCATTGCTTCACCGAGACGCCTAATTGCTGCTTGACCTTGTCTGCATCAAAGGACGTAGAGTGCGGTACTTTCACCACGCCGCCGCTTCCGTTAGCTAAGCTAATGGCTAGGGTATTATTGCAAACCACACGGATCGATGTGAACTGTGCGGTGGTCGCCAGAGTGCCGTCACAAGCCGTTGCAAGTAAAAGATAGCCATTACTGACATCTTTCCCCTTAAGTGTTGCTGACTGGCCTGTACGGGCCAATGCCCATAGCTTACGCCCTCCCTTAAGTACGCCTGCGGTTTCCAATTCAAAGTCAGACTGCTCGGTAAGATCACGATAGAATTCTAAAATCTCACGGGGCTGTACTTCTTGATAGCGCTGACTGACCACCGATAGCGGCTCGAAATTATCGCTACGGTATAGCACCTTTTGCTCGGCAAAGGGCAGAATCAGATTATGCCCTTTGTCATTGTTTGCCATGTAGCTGACATCCGATGATTCAATACGCCAATCCATACCCGCTTGCTTTGCCCAGACCTCGATAGGCTGCTTGGGAGCCAGCTCTTCGCCCAAACCATGCCAAGGGGTTTCGCCGACGTATGCGATTGATTCTAATAAATGTGCCATGAGAATATTCCTTTTATTGTTGAATAAATTAAGTGGTTTGACTGACTTCATGCTTTGATACATGAGTCATTGAAGGTTTTAATAAATGAGCTTTTCAGACGCTAAAGGTATGCTGACAGGTACGGCATAAGTAACGCGGCAGGATGGCCGCTCTAATGAGTGGCGGCTGCATTAGTCTTTGCTGTGCCAGATTAATGACGGTGGCAAGGGCGCTGCCTGCGACCATGCCAATCATAGGGTTAATCTTGTAGTACTTGCAGACGCTCATACCAAGACCAATTAGCAGCTTTGGTGAGAGTACTTGCTCTGTTAATCCTTGTGTACTGGTGTCTATGTTTTCGATGACATGGGCTGAATGACAGCTCGGACAAATAGGTTTCATAGGATCTCCTTGATAATGGCGCATAAAAAAGGCCTGCTATAAAGCAGACCTTGATGACACGTTTTGGGGTAGATTGATGAGGCAACGATGACATCGATACTCATCACATAGGGATGCTATATATCTGTAATTATTTTGCTATGAGAGATTCCCACGCGTTTTAGCTGTATTAACCATTAACCTTGCTAGAAGGCATGCTTTGCCCAAAGGTATTCATATTCGGTAAAGACACTTTAAGACGTTGATAGCTACCATCAGGCTTATCAGGACGGGTTAAATACAAGGCAGCATTAACCGCATTCTCGACTTCCTGTAAGTTATTACGATGAATCATGCCGATACCAAGTTTGCCGTAGCGTGCGAGTTCTTCCTTACGTTCTCTAGTATTTGAAGTAAAGCAATAGCCAACGCCTTCAGTAATCTCTCGCCATTTTTGTCCAACTTGATCAGCCAAATAACTGTCCTTGTAATGCTTCGCACCATCAAAGATCAGCAGCAGATGACAATGGAAGCCACCATTTTTTCCACCATGTTCTAATGACCAAGCATGGCTAAGTAAATGCTTAAAACAAGTATCGCCATTATGAATGGCGTCTCTTAATTTTTTCATATGAAAGTCAAAATCACGAATGGTAATGTGATGACTGATCTCTTGTATGTATTTTAAATCCACTCGAACAAACAACAATCTTGAATGGTCTGATATGAGGGTTCTGATATTAAGCTCTAAGTTTTTGCCATTTTGATTACTCTGATAACGCCACGCGCTGTAATCTTTCTTAATCACCTTCTCATAACCTGACAGTAACTGAATAAACTGCACCGTCTTTTCATCGTTCCAAAATACGTTATAAGCGTAAGCGTCACCAATAATCATATTGGTGCTTTCTATAAATGCCTGGATAGGTTTTGAGTATCTGAATTCAGAATCAAGGCTAATCATGAACGAGTAATAGAACTCGTTCAATTGACTTTTGATTTGTTGAAAATTGATCGTACCAAATAATACATCTCTAACCAGTCTGTCGACGTTAGAGATAAGCTGTGAGTGATTAACAGGTGAGTAGATCATGGCTTGCTTTCCTATGAATATAAAGTTGAATGGGTGCTACATATATTCATAGGGTTGTGTATTTTTTTACTGTTCAGTGCGGATAGCATCCGCCTTAGTTAAGTAGTACTTAATATAACTTATATTATCGTACCGAGATTTTAGAGGTATCCAAAGGCAATCTTTTTGTAAGCCAGCCTTGGGTTTATGAAAAACCCAACACAGCAAATTACTGTGTTTTAGGGAAGAAGGTGAAGATGGAGTTAGCTGATAGAAAGTTGCCTTGTTATATGTGATTAATAGTGTTTGACTCCATATGGAATATGACATAACCTAACAAAGTTACCGACGTTTTAATGACCTTTCAATGATCTTTTAATAATACATAATTTTGCGTCTTTATTTTACTTTTAATTATTATATAAGGAATCATAATAAGAATGAATGTTATTGAAGATGAGAAAAGCTTAAGTGAGCTAGATAGAAAAAAGGAAGAATATATCGAAAAAAGAATTAACGCTCTTAGCATATACAATGTCTATTGGTGCCTCTTTGAGCTACGTTCGAGAGCTCGATTACCAGCAGAAAACATACTAAAAGATGATTCGTTTTGTAAATTACAACTGATAAGAATCTTAAAAAAGCAAAGGTATGACTCTAGAAGTTTGAATATATTTTTAGAAGCTAGTGCTGAGAACAGCATACCGCTGTCCTATGTCAAGTGGTTTTACGAGGATAAAAGAGCAGCATTATGGTTAAATATGGTTTTAAAAAAACACAATATCCTGACCGAATCAATTTTTATAGAATCTGATATAACAATTTTTGTTCATAATGTTATTTACAATAAGCATTTATTTATTAGAGGAAGAAGTCTTCAGGCAGGTCACAATACTGATAATGAGTCGCTCGTTTCAGAAAAAAAAGTATCTTTGAATTTTTTAAAAGAGGCCTATTTTCGTAATAAAGTTGATCCAAGAGATGTCAAATGGTTGATTGATAGCAATAGTAATAAAATAAGTTATCTGTACCAGTATATGCGAAAAAAACATGACATTAATAATTTGCTAGCAAATAAAGAAAAGAGAAAAAATGAAAAAGAATTGACCAAAAATATCAAAAAAAATCTGACAAAAGGTGAATCAAAAGAAATCAATAAAGATGGTTATAAAGAAGCTTTAATCTGTAGTGATACTATTTTTTTTAAAGCAGCAGATACAACTAGTAGGCTTGATCATATATTGGCTTCACTTGACTATTGGAGGTTAGATAATTATTGGTTTGACATAACGAATGTTATATTAGATGAACAGAAAATAAATAGTAGAGCCTTATTTATAAAAAATATGTATGACGCTTGGAATGCGAAGCAGAAGCGTGACCGTGATAAAATTAAGAAAGAACAGGGTATAAATCTTACCAGTGACAATAAGAAAAACCTAAAGTATCTTGCTAAGGCTTATGGTAAAACACAACGTGAAGTCTTAAACGACTTAGTTGAATCTGCTTATGGTCAGATGATGTGTCAAGAAATTCAGTTAGACCCACCTTTTCCTAATCAATTTAAGGCTTTTGATGAGATACCTCTAGTACAGCCCTCTAATTTGCAAAGCGAACATACTGAGAGAGAGGCCATTTCTGATGACACTTCGCTAACCAAAGATAAGCAGGAGTCAAGTAGCGAGCATAGTGAGAAACTACTCATCTCTGAAGAAACCTCACGGATTGACGATAAAGGAGAGCCGAATAATACGTGTGATGACCTGTTAGGTCATTCAACTCCACACCTTAATAAATTTGTGCTAAATGATGCTGTTGAAACAAGTCATAACAGGGGGCTAGTACAGCCATTTTTTCCTCAACAAAGCCGTGACAAGCAGACTATAGATGAAGAATGCCCTTTTGAACGTAACTCAAGATTTATTACAGACAAGAGGGCGGGAAGACCTCTCTAATCTTTTGACTATTCGTAGTCTCTGATAATTTTAACTATTATCAACATAATCTTGCAGCTCATCTGCTGTGATCCCTTGATCTAACAATGCTTTGATCAAGGTTTGCTTATCAGCATTTTGTAATGAGTCAGGACGTTTGCTTTCTAACGACTTCTCAATTTGCTGCCGTGCTATCTGAAAGTCAACAACTTCGCCTGTGTCTCTGAGCAAGTCTAAAAAGTCTGCCCAGACTTGCATGATCTTGCGGCGCTCATCTAAGTGCTGAGCATGATTATAGACCGCTCGGATATCGTTTTTTTTGTCATGTGCCATCTGCTTTTCGATCGCATCGCCCCTATAGCCAAGCTCATTTAGGTATGTGGAGGCGATGTGACGAAAGCCGTGCCCCGTCTGTTTGCCAGCATAACCTAAAATATCAAGCGCGTTATTGATAAATTCTTCACTATACGGTTGGTGCATACCAGTGTGGTAAAACACATATTCATACTGCCCTGTGATGGGTTTCATCTCATCTAGTATGGCTAGCATCTGATCTGACAGCGGTACGACATGTTTACGCGCTACTTTAAGGTTATCAATATCAACACGCCATAAGCGGTTAGCAAAATCGATATGCGCCCATTTCATCATACGCAGCTCAATGGTACGACAGAATGAATAGGCTAAGAATTTCATACCTAAGCGAGTCTGATTGTGACCATGGTAGCCCTCGATAGCTTGGAGTAGGGCAGGCAGCTCATGGATATCCACATGCTTCATGTGCTGGCTTTTGGCTTTAGGATAGAGTGCCTTTAAATCATCGATTGGGTTTTGCTCAATGATACGTTCGCGTTTGGCACGCCTTAAAACATTAGCCACCAGATCAATCGTGCGTCTAGTCACTTCACGTGGCGGCTCACCGTTCTTGTTCAGACGCTTTTCGATCTCATCTGCCATTGCTCGGCAATCTTCAAAGCTTACATTCTTTAGCGCAATGCCTTCAAAGCGGGGCAATACGTCTTTATGCATACGGTTATAGTCTTGCTGATAAGTACGTGACTTGACGTTACGTTTACGCTCAGCGAGCCAATCTAATGCGTAGTCATTAAATTTTTGCGCGTGGATATTGGCAAGCTTGTCTTGACGCTTTTTATTTTTTGGATCGATGCTGTCAGCAAGTAATGTCTTGATCTCAGTGTTGGCTTGTCTAGCCTCAGCTAATGACATTATCGGATAAGTACCAAGTGTGAGGCGTGTCTGCTTGCCATCAAATCGATAGGCGCTTATCCATGTCTTTGTACCTGTACTGCGTACCAAAAGCTGTAGCCCATGCTGATCACTATATTTGTCAGGACGTGAAGGTGTGCATTTCTCACTTGGTTTGAGCTTGCGAATCTTACTATCGCTTAACATGTTGGTCTATCCCCTGTGGCTACAAGCTATATAAATCAAGCGATACAACAAAAACGTTGGTCTAAAGTTGAATCATAAAGCTATTAAATGTTGGTCTTTTTGAGGTCTAATTGAATCATAGACCAACGAATAGACCAACACAAGCGATGTGATAGGTGGGTCCCATTGGGTGGAGTTGGGAAAATAGTGGGCATAAAAAAAACGCTAGACGCGTTATTTATAAAGGGCTTAACTGGTATATGGGTAGAATTGGGGCGAGGTGGGAAAATGGGTTTTTAATAAGATTGGCGGTGAAGGAGGGATTCGAACCCTCGATACGCTATGAACGTATACACACTTTCCAGGCGTGCGGTTTCAGCCACTCACCCACTTCACCGTTTTTTGCAAGACCAAGATTTTTGGCTGCCTCAGTATAGCGGATAGCATTTAAAATGTCACCACTTACGCCGCATCTTTCTTTATTGGTAACTGCCTGCTAGGATAGCGCATACGTAATGGCAGGCATAGATGGTTGAAAGTGGCATGATAAGTTTTTTTAAAGATAAAGCACGGGTTAAAAATAACCTCATAATGGCAGTATTCACTGTCTTAATAGGGATGTCGTCTGCACACGCGGATGATCTGAGTCAGTGTAGCCAGTCTTTTTATGGTGGCGTCTATCCTGAATTTACCAATCCTAAGCTCAGTAATAACACCCAAGCGCTATGTATGGACGGTTTTGCCGTTATGTACTCGGGCGTATCACGCACCCCGCTGTGGTCAGCAGAATATCTCGACCGCAAGCGCTTGCAGCAAGCCAAAGAGATTGATCGTGAAGACAGTTTTCATGAAGAAAGCCGCCTGCCAAAATCCATGCGTGCCAAACTGTCTGATTATTCAGGCTCCGGTTATGATCGCGGGCATTTAGCGCCCAATGGCAATATGGCCAATCGCAGCCAGCAGTATGATAGTTTTAGCCTTGCTAACATCGCGCCGCAATCACCGCGTAATAATCGCTATATTTGGCGTAATATTGAGTCTGCCACGCGCTATCTAACCCAGCAATATGGCGAGGTTTACACCATTACGGGAGTGTCTTTTACCAGTAAAAAAACCAAACAACTGGCGGATCGTGTACTGGTACCCAGTCATTTCTTTAAAGCCGTTTACATACCTGCAAGCAACCAAGCAGGCGTCTATTATGCGCCCAATGATGAATCAGAGCGTATAGAGGTGATTAGTCTTGACGAATTAACCGCCAAGATTGGCATCGATGTGTTACCGGTATTGGATGCCCAAACCAAAGCCCAAGCGTTTGATTTGCCTTTAAAAGCAGGTGACAGCTCCGATTTGCCCGAAACTCCCCAAGAAGAACCGGTTTGGATGCTATTTGTCCTAGCAATCATTGACTGGCTCATGGCACAATTACGGGCATAAGTGGTTTAAATGTAACTAAATCCCCACAGCATTGAAAGATTGGGTAATGCGCTGTTAAGGTAAAGGAGGACGAGATGATTGATCCATTTGCAAATAATCACCAGAGTATGCAGATTGGTGATTTGGTTATTGAAAATCAAGAAGATAAAATCATTATTTATGGTGACATTAATCTGGTCTTTAATGAGGCGGGATATGAGCAAGCACAGCAGCTACACGAGCTCACTAGTAAAATTATGCTGGCATTTGAAAACCGCACTCAATATAGTAATTACGATGATAAGTCAAAAGAAAAAGATGACCAAGCGGATAAAATTATAGACAATCCGTTCCTGTAACTGTTTGATATGCTTTTGATTTTATAGTAATAATAAACTATAAAAAAATTACTAGGCAAAATCTAAAAATTGCTTATAATGGGTCAAGACATCGCTTATGTCGATCAAACTTTTTTTTGCAAAGCTAAGCATTAATAAGATATTAATATCGGCTTTCAACTGAAACTTAGGATAGAGCTGCAAGCTTGCAATAAAAGATTGTTGATAAAAGGATAAGCGTAGGACATCAGAAACACAACGTTTCTAGTAATCATTGAATGAAGGGAGTCAATTTATGAAATTATTCGCAAAAACTACTTTAGCAGTTGCTGGTATCAGTTTAGCAAGCATGGCATTCGCCGCTGACCCATTACACAACACTACTTGGCAGACTTTTGATGAAGGCCAGCCAAAAGGCGTGGTTAAAATCACTGAGTCTAACGGCGTCCTAACGGGTAAGCTTATCAGCACGACTTCAGAAAAAGGTAAGAAGCATGTTGGCATGACGATTATCTCTGGTCTGAAAGCTGACGGTGGTGGTAAATACAGTGGCGGTACGATTACTGACCCTGAAAAAAATAAAGACTATCGCATGACTGCTAATCTAAGTGGCAGCACTTTAAAACTAAAAGGTTATATCGGTCCATTCTCACGTAGCCAAACGTGGAAAAAGAAATAAACTGCTATAATTCTGCCTTATGAAGTTTGGTTGTTAACGTATAATAGACTTCATAGAAAGATAAAGTGTTAAAACTTTAAAGCATAAAGAATCCCGCATGACCGAAAGGTTATGCGGGATTTTTAATGATGGCGCTTTTATCAATGATGTTTTTTTAATGTGAAATTTATTAATACCGATTTTATCAATGCCAATTTTATTAATGATGGTCTTATTGTGGATAAAATAGTCCTCAATAAAACCATCGTAGATAGTAGGCTTACCTTATAAACTCTGGATAGGCTTCCATACCACATTCAGCAATGTCTGCTCCTTGATATTCTTCTTCTTCAGAGATACGCAGACCTATGACAAATTTAATGATGCTCCAGACTATCAGACTACTTATAAACACCCAAGTAAAGATGGTCGCAGCACCAGCAATTTGACCGAGCAATGTAGCGGCTGGATTGGTCAGAGGGACAATTAGTAGACCGAATAAGCCTGCCACGCCATGCACCGAGATAGCGCCAACTGGATCATCAATTTTTATTTTATCCAATATTAAGATGGATAGTACAACGATGACGCCTGCCACCATTCCAAATAGCGTTGCCTGAAGCGCTGATGGCGTAGAGGGTTCAGCAGTGATAGCGACAAGACCGGCTAATGCACCATTTAAGAGCATGGTTAAATCTGCCTTACCAAAGATGATGCGCGCGATGATAAGGGCGCCGATGGCTCCACCGGCAGCAGCGGCATTGGTATTCAAAAACACTACGGCAACCGCATTGGCGCTGGCGATATCGCCAAGCTTGAGCACTGAGCCGCCGTTAAAGCCAAACCAGCCCATCCATAAAATAAGCGTACCAAGCGCAGCTAAGGGTAAATTGGCACCAGGGATAGCACGTATCTCACCATTGGGACCGTATTTACCTCTACGTGCCCCTAACAGCAAGACCCCTGATAACGCGGCAGCAGCTCCTGCCATATGGACGATACCTGAGCCCGCAAAATCAGAAAATCCCAAATCGCCAAGGCTAAATAGGCCAAACACGGCTTTACCGCCCCACGTCCAGCTACCTTCTAATGGGTAAATAACTCCGGTCATAACAACGGCAAACAGTAAAAAAGACCATAACTTCATGCGTTCAGCTACGGCGCCTGAAACGATTGACATACAGGTGGCGACAAAAACCACTTGGAAGAAGAAATCAGAGGCGGCCGAATATACGGCATCACCAGCAAAGCCATTTTCAGCTGAGGTCGCCAATGCGTCTGCTACTAAGGTTTCAGTGCCAGCAATACCGCTCAAAAACAGATTGCCATCATACATAATGGCATAACCGCATATCATATACATGGTACAGGCGGTGGCAAAAAGGGCGATATTTTTGGTGAGGATTTCGACGGTGTTTTTTGAGCGTATCAATCCTGCTTCTAACATGGTGAAGCCAGCTGCCATCCACATGACCAGCGCCCCACACATTAAGAAGTAAAACGTATCTAGCGCGTACTGGAGCTCAAAGATTTGGTTTTGCATGTTAATTCCCCCTTGAATATATGCAATATAACTATCGAGATGACCTATAAATCAGTGTTTATAGATGGTCTGGCGCTTAATTATTAAATAGCGTCAGGACCTGTCTCACCCGTACGAATACGAATGACTTGCTCAAGATTGGTCACGAATATCTTGCCGTCGCCGATTTTGCCAGTACTGGCGATACGCGTAATGGCTTCGATAGCAGGTTCGACCATCTCATCCATCACCGCCACTTCGACTTTTACTTTAGGTAAAAAGTCCACCACGTACTCGGCGCCGCGATAGAGCTCGGTATGACCTTTTTGACGACCGAAACCTTTAACCTCGGTGACGGTGACACCTTTCACACCGATGTCAGAAAGCGCTTCACGCACATCATCGAGCTTAAACGGTTTTAAGATCGCAGTGATTAGCTTCATAAAAAAATCCTTATATGGGTGATGTCGCAGGTTAATAGAGGCAGTTTGCTGCCGCATATTATTGTCATGCTTATGGTTAGCGCTTCAAGAACTGTGCCAAACCTACTCAAGGGGGTAGGTAGGTTTGCGCACATGCGCTCAAAAACACTCATCAGTATGACAAAAAATAGCGCTTATACCATAACAATAAATAGCACAGTTATTGGTATAAGTTAGAGAAATCAACCTTTAACGTTGCATGAACGAAAACTTTATTATAACCAACTTTTTAAGCACTTGGGGAGGCTATCACTTTATTTCATGTGATGATTTGATAAAAGGTGAGGGCAAAGAAACGAGGAGGCGTAACAGGAAGAGGTTACAGAGGCTTAAGCTAAATACGATAGTAAAGCGCGATGAATCACGCTTAATATTCAGCCTCTGTATTCAAATAAACGAGCGGCCTTAAGCCTTGGGGAATAGTAAATACGGGGTCTTGGTGCTACCAAGCAGTTTTTTGGTCTCGCTACCTTTTAGCAGTTCAAGCAAACGTGGTTGCCCAAAAGCCCCGGTCATTAGCAGACCAATATCATTTTTACTTTGATAATAGTTTAAGGCGGCAGTCACATCGCGGCAGTCAAGCAAGGCCTTTTTACATTTGATGCCAGCTTGCTTAAGGCGTGCATACGCTTCCCGCAGTGCATCGCAGTTTTCTGAATTTTCTTTGGCAACCATGACGATATGCACGGTCAGCGCCCGAACAAGAGCCGTTTTACACAGCCAATTGAGCAATTTATGCGAAGTAGGGCTATTGTCAAAAGCAAATAATGCCGTGGTTGGGGGCAAAAATGGTGCATGAGTCACCAAAATGGGGCAGTGGCTTAAGCGGATAAGCTGGCTTAAGGTTGATTTGCAGGTGACATGATGACCGATGACGATTAATTGTGCTTTGTCATCGACGTAATCAATGCTATCACTCAAGTTTTCATGCCGATGTAATGTATAGGTTTTAAACTTATGAGGTTGCTGCTCGCAGTAAGTGGTTGCTTGGTGTAGCAGCAGCTTACCTTGGGCTTTTAGCTCGCTATTACTGAAGTGTTCTTTTGCCGTAAATTGATCGAGCAAGACATTTTCATCATCAATATTTAGGCAGCCGGAATAATCAACGGCGGCTTTTTGTTGTAAACTTGGTACGGAATGGAGCAGGCCAATGGGCGCTTGCAGACGAATAGATGCCCACATACTGGCATCCAATACGGCCTGCACATGATCGGGACAGTCCAAGCAAGCAATCACGCTATCTGGCTTCAAATTACTCATAAAGGCACCACATATCTCAATAATGAAAACACAGGCCCGTTGGTTAAAGTCATCCTTTAACCAGCGAGCCTGATTTTATATACCAATATAATTGCTGATGAATAAACCAAACGTTTATCTCAGCTTGATAACACCCATGCAGTTTTGCTTAATCCAAGAGCCCAATATCTCGGCGATCATGAATCGAAAAACGATCGATAAGGGTGCGGCTGGCGCTATTGAGTCCAACCACTTTGACATCAATGCCTTCACGTTGCAAGCGCATGACCAGCTTGTCCAAGGTATCAACGGCACTGACGTCCCAAAAATGAGCTTGGCTGACGTCAATATGTACGCTGTCCAAGGCTTCTTTAGTATCAAAACTCTGCAAAAACTGCGTCGTTGAAGCAAAGAAAACCTGCCCTTGCACGTAGTAATAGCGGGTATTGCTGCTGTCGTCATATTCACTAAAGATGGTTAAGAATTGCCCGATTTTATTGGCAAATGCTAAGGCAGATAACAATACCCCAACGCCGACGCCATACGCTAGGTTATGAGTAAAGACGGTGGTCAAAACCGTCGCTAGCATAACGATATTAAAGGACATCGGATGGGTTTTAAATTCACGGATAGATTGCCAATTAAAGGTGCCGATAGAAACCATAATCATCACCGCCACTAGTGCGGCCATCGGTATCAGGCTGACCCAGTCACTTAAGAATACCACCATGATAAGCAGTACCACGCCAGCGATGAGCGTTGATAAACGCGTACGACCGCCAGATTTGACGTTAATCATCGACTGTCCAATCATTGCGCAACCTGCCATCCCACCAAAGAATCCCGACACTACGTTGGCGATACCTTGACCACGGCATTCTTTGTTTTTATCACTTGGCGTGTCAGTTAATTCATCGACAATGGTTGCGGTCATCATAGATTCTAATAAACCTACGACGGCAAGCGCGATAGAATAAGGTGCGATAATCAATAAGGTATTCAAATTGAGCGGAATATCAGGTAATAAAAATACCGGTAAAGAATCTGGCAAATCGCCCATGCTACCGACGTTACGAATATCAAGGTTCATATACATGGCGACCGCGGTTAGGCCAACGATACAAATCAGTGGCGATGGAATCACGCGTCCGATTTTAGGAATCAGCGGAAACAAGTAGATAATGGCCAAACCGGCTGCGGTCATGATATAAACCGTCATGCCGACGCGCTCAGTCATCGGGTTCAGCTCGGGCAACTGAGCAGCAAAGATCAAAATCGCCAGCGCATTGACAAAACCAATGACCACCGAGCGCGATACAAAGCGCATTAAGTTACCAAGCTTAAAGATACCCATGATTATCTGGATAACGCCGCAAAATAAGGTTGCCGCTAGCAAATACTGCAAGCCGTGCTCGGCAACTAAATCAACCATGACCAGCGCCATGGCACCGGTCGCCGCTGAAATCATACCGGGACGACCACCAACGAAACTAATCACCACGGCGATACAAAACGATGCATACAGACCGACTTTTGGGTCGACACCGGCGATAATGGAAAAGGCAATCGCTTCTGGAATCAAGGCCAGTGCGACGACCAAACCTGATAACGTATCACCGCGAATATTGGAAAACCACTCTTCACGTAAACTGCCAAAAAAAGATGTCATAAGTAAACTGCATAGGGTTAGAGGCAAAAAAAGCAATCGTTCATCATTGAGCGTTAACGCTTAGCGATAAAAGGATTGCATCGTGATTAACTATGTCGAGATGATATCGACCATAATTACGTTATAAAAATCAGTCATCGTGATAGATGCTGATAATCGTTCTGTAAACAGGTACTCATGCAGTCATATGGCTGTGGCACTATTATTTGCTTGAGTAATTGCCTGCTTAAGTAATTATCTGCTTGAATATTAGCTAACTACTTAGCTATCGACCTTTATAACGGTATCGCAAATGCCATCACCCATAATCAATATGATGACAGTCTTTAAAATGATGAATAAGTGTCCGCGATGATCTATTGCGGTAGAAGAAGATAAATAATCTGTCAGACGAAAACGCCACAATATAGGGCAGTGCTTGCCTGTCATACCATTATCACCATATGAATCGTTGCTGAAGAGATGTGACAATAGCGCGATACGTGTGACAACATGCTAAACTAAAATGCTAGATTGCATACTTGGTCAAAATAGCTATTTAACCTAGCGGTTCCTATTAGGGCAGCTATTATAGCATTAGCGACTCAATATAAAAACAGGCGCATAATAACACAAAGTCTCAAAAAACCAGTACCGAAATCCGAGTGATACCTTTATGATGCTGTTCATCTAAAGCGCCTTACGCAGGCTATATATAGCGCCTATTTATAGAGCTAAGTTTATAGGCAGTTTGTTTATAGAATCTACTTATAAAAGCTGTTTATAAAGCTGCTTATGAAACCCGTATGCTTGACACAATTTTTTTCGTCCAATAGATAGAAGGAATAGATATGACCGCCAGCACCGCAAAAGAAGCCTTACTTCATAAAGGCAGTGGTTTACAAGTCGTGGTCGGTTTGGGGCAGTCGGGGCTGTCGGTGGCGCATTATTTGACCGCGCAAGGCTACCAAGTCGCTGTGACTGATAATCAAGTGAGTCCCACTTTAGCAGACCAATTACCTGCTGCTGTTGAGATTCGCCAATTTGGGGCGATAGATGCAGAGTTATTGCAACAAGCCGCTCGAATTATCATCAGCCCTGGCATCTCATTAAAAACAGCAGCAGTTGCCGCGGCGAAAGAGGCGAATATTCCGGTCGTCAGCGACATTCAATTATTTTGTGAAGCGTGCCGCGTACCGATTATTGCCATTACTGGCTCTAACGCTAAAAGTACCGTAACCACATTGGTTGGCCAAATGGCGGCGGATGCAGGGGTGAATGTTGGCGTGGGCGGCAATATTGGCGTGCCAGCACTGACTCTGCTGTCTAATAGCGAGATGGAGTTGGCAGTTCTGGAGCTATCAAGTTTCCAATTAGAGACCGTCACCAATTTAGGCGCACAAGTGGCAACGGTACTGAATATGTCGCCTGACCACTTAGACCGTCATGGCGATATGCTCGGTTATCATCAAGCCAAGCATCGTATCTTTCAAGGTGTCAAGTCAGTGGTTATCAACCGCGAAGATGCCTTGACGCGCCCGCTGGTGGCGGATAATTTGCCACGTTTGAGCACGGGCATTCACGCTCCTGACAAAGGTCAATATGGGCTGATTACCGACTCAGAAGGGCAGACGTATTTAGCCCGCGGGACAGAGCGTTTGCTCTCGGCGGATAAACTGCGCATTAAAGGTCGTCATAATTTGCTTAATGCGCAAGCAGCTTTGGCATTGGGTGAGCTTGCTGGTTTACCACTTGATAGTATGCTTAATACTTTGCAAGCATTCACAGGGCTTGAGCATCGCTGTGAATATGTCGCCACAGTCGATGGGATTGATTATTTTAATGATTCTAAAGGCACCAATATTGGTTCAACCATGGCAGCTGTCGAGGGCTTAGGGGCGGTATACGCACCTAAAGACGGTAAGCTATTATTAATCCTAGGCGGGCAGGGCAAAGGGCAGCAATTTGGTGAATTGACGCCGTTTATCAATCAGTATGTCAGCCAAATGCTGTTTATTGGCGAAGACAGCCAACAGATTGAGCAGCATTTACGAGCAGCAGGCATCCGTGCTGACGATGTTTCATTACATCAGTGCCAGACGTTAGAAGGCGCTTTTGCGATGATTAAACAAGTCACAGAAAGTAGCTTATCGCAAGTACAAGCGGTGCTCTTATCGCCTGCTTGCGCCAGCTTTGATCAGTTTAGTGGTTTTGCTGCCCGAGGCGAGCACTTTAGTCAGCTTGTTAAGCAGTTAGACACTGTCTCACAAGGCAGTGTTTATTAAGATAATGTTTCATAAGATAGTGTGTCATCAGATAGTTGGTCGTGAGATAAGTTGCCATAAAAGAGCTTGTCGCTAGATAGCACGACCATCAGCTTTTATACTGTTTCGTTTATCGTTGTAAAAATGGCAGGCGTTTTTTGATAAATGATTGTTTTGCTTATAAATTGCTGCTACTGTCAAATATAAGCAGTAAGGCTTATGTAAACCAAGTGATGAATCAGGTGACGAACCAAGCAGTAACCCAGCCACCTTGCCATGTCAGTACTGAATATTGACACGGTAAACTGCCAAAAAGCGTGGTTTGTCACTAACTAGCTGTCTGCTATTATCTTTTTAAATAAAATCTATTTCATATTTTTTAAACGGTGGCGTTTTATAAACGCCGTGTTTTTTCGTTTGCTAGTGTATATAAAATTATGGCGCTCTCTTCTCTTTTTCGTTCGAACTCTCAATCGCCACAAGCTACTGGCTCAGATGGTATTCTGTCTATGCCATCAGCGCGCGCAATTTTATTATCGAGCGTCGGCTGTATGTTGGTGCTTAGCTTATTGATGGTGGCTTCTGCTTCTATTCCTTTTGCGCTCAGTCGCGGCATGAGCGAGTTAAATTTTTTCTATAATCAGCTCCTCTACATGGGTATTGGTCTGTTTATCGCCGGTTTTTCTTATAAACTGGTATCGCTAAAAAGGCTCTATAGAACTGAAACCCAGTTTATGCTGTTGGCGATTACCGGGCTCTTGTTATTTGCCACCTTATTTAGTACGCCTATTAACGGCTCGAAGCGTTGGCTAACGCTCGGCGGCTTTAACTTTCAGGTCGCAGAGCTTGCAAAGCTGGTGATGATTATATTTGTCTCAGACTTTGTGGTACGGCGCTCATTTGAGGTACGTAATGGTTGGGATGGCTTTTTACGCATTGCGATAGTGGTCGGGCTAATTACCGTTCTGTTACTAGCGCAGCCAGATTTTGGCTCGTTTGTGGTTATTATCGGTACTGTCTTTGCGATATTTTATATTGCTGGCGCGCCTTATAAGCAGTTTATCGCGCTCGGTGCTGTCGCCGTTGGTGGCGCAGTATTAATGGTAGCGACCGTACAATATCGACTCGTACGTGTGATGTCGTTTTTGGACCCTTTTGATGATGTGCAAGATACCGATTATCAGTTGGCACGCAGCTTAATCGCCTTTGGTCGTGGTCAGTTTACCGGTGTCGGTTATGGCGAAAGTGTACAAAAACTGTCGCATTTGCCAGAGGCGCATACGGATTTTCTGTTAGCGATTACCGGTGAAGAATTGGGCTTTGTTGGCGTCACGATGATCTTGATACTGGAGGCGCTCATTATCGGTAGTGCCATGCGCATCAGTTATAATGCCCTTAAACGTCGCCAAATGCGTATGAGTTATACCGCCTTTGGTATCGCGGTGGTGTTTATTGCCCAAACCATTATTAATGCGGCGATGAATATGGGCGCGATTCCGACCAAAGGCTTGACCATGCCATTCTTTAGTTATGGCGGTTCATCGATGCTGATTAGCTTGGTGATGGTGGCGGTGCTGCTAAAGATTTATAAAGAAAGCCCTGAGATTGAGAAAAGCCAGTGTCGTTATTATTAAGTCACTCTAATCATTAACTATAAAAAAAGCGTCGCTAATAGCGGCGTTTTTTCTATTAGGGCTTAGGACTATGTTATTAAATGCTCGGCATATTTAAAGACTGCATATTTTGTAGCGGCAAATTATCCCATTGTGCAATCGCTTGCTTCAGCATATTTGTTGGGGTATCGCTATCAACGGCAGGCTGCTGCAATAGCTGTAAAGCATGAGTAATTAGCTTACTTGGGTCGCGAGTATCAATCGGCTGGGCAAGGTTTTGTTTCGACAGCTTTTGACCGTCAGGACTGCATATCAGCGGCAAATGATACCAATAGTCGATAGCCGGTAAGCGCGCGGCATGCATAATGCTGATTTGGGCGGTGGTCATCGGTAAAATATCCAAGCCGCGCATGATATGCGTGACACCTTGCAGTCCATCATCAAGACTGGCTGCTAAAATATAGTTAATCATGCCATCTTGGCGACGTACCACCATATCTCCCAAGGTGTACTGCGGGTTATCCCATTGCATGCCTTGAATGCCATCTTTAAAGCCCATGCGATAATTTGGCAACTGTATACGTAGCTTATTTTGCGCTTTATCAAAACCTACATCTAGACAGCAGCGCGGATAACGTTGTCTGTTTAGAAGTTTTTGGTTTGCCTGCTGCGGGTCAATACTTTCTCCTATCGCTTTTCGCTCCCAATAACGCTCAAGACTTTTGCGTGAGCACTGACAGCCGTAGGTCAGCGGATAGAGACTTGAAGATAAGTAATCATTATAAATATCAATGCGTTCAGATTGGTAGATGACATCGCCATCCCAGTGTAGCCCGAGCACCTCCAAATCAATCAAAATCTGCTCAGTAAACTGGCTATCGCAGCGTTCAGTATCAGTGTCTTCGATACGTAAGAGCCACTTACCACCGATAGATTTGATATGACAAAAGCTGGCAAGCGCTGTCGTTAATGAACCAAGATGCAGCTCACCAGTGGGTGACGGGGCAAAACGCCCGATAGGCTGTGATGACGATGCGGCTGCGGCTGGAGTTGAAATTTGAATTGGCATAGGAGTATGGATGGTTTTCAAAGTAGGCAGTATCAGTAGAATAAAAACATAGAATAATAAATATAGCGCCAAAAAGATATTTATCAAATATGCCTATTTTGTTGGTGGCGTGTCAATAAGCATCAAGTTCATCTATAACTGGCGATATATAAAAGGCAGGAAAATAAAAAACAAGAACCTAAAACGCAACGAGCGACCAATAAATGGTCGCTCGTTTTTATATTAGAGTATTAATGACTTTTAAACTATCTGGATTTAAGCACCTTATTTAAGCACCTTGGTTTTGACGCTCTTTAATCTCAGATAAAGTCTTGCAGTCAATGCACTGAGTTGCTGTTGGACGGGCTTCGAGGCGACGCAGACCAATCTCTACGCCACAAGTTTCACAAAATCCGTAATCATCGTTTTCAATTTCGGCGAGAGATTTATCGATTTTGCGAATCAGTTTACGTTCACGGTCACGCGTACGCAAGGTCAAAGCAAACTCTTCTTCTTGCGTGGCGCGGTCATTGATATCTGGCATGGCGCTAGACTCATCTTGAATATAAGTCTTAGTACGATCCGCTTCGCCAATCAGTTGGTGCTTCCAATCTAATAACATTGCCTTAAAATGCGCCAATTGCTCATCAGACATATACTCTTCGTCTTTGGCAGGTTCATAAGGGGTGAACTTTACATCACTCGGATTCGTGGTCAGGGTGCTCATATGGGTATCCTACTTTTTCAAATTAATTCAATAAAACGACATATCAAAAGACAAGACGTTATAAATTTATCAAACGCTATAAATTGTCCCTTTATAAAACGTTTTACCACTTAGTAACACAAGTAACACAGCTGATCTAATAATACGGTTATCTCGATAGGACGCGGGCGACCTATCAATGGTCAGGTATATTGTCATGAATTTATTTATTTAAATGCTTACGGTTAAATAAATAGACAAATCCCTGACTGTGAAAACTTAGCTTGTGGTCAAGTTAGCCATCCTAGCTATTATAATTTTGTCTAAATAAAGCTTAGACCATGCTTATTTTTCTTACATTGTCTAACAGTATAAGATACAGGCTCTGGCGATATTATTCTAGCCAAATTTTAGCCAATAAAACTGGTCGTCAAGTATCTAGTCTTTCGACCCAGCTTGCAACCTCTCCATTGTTGGCTAATTGCAACCAACGATATCCGGGTAGGGCGTTTTTATCATAAGCAAAATCGTCTTCAAAAGGTTGAAACTGATAGCAAGTAGACGGCGTGCTATACACCGTCACTCCTTGCCGCTGACGGACTTGCTCTTGATGGGTATGCCCGCTGATAATCACTTTTAGATGCTCAAATGCCGCCATCCGTTGCCAAAAAGTATCGGCATTTTTTACCATATGCTGATCAATCCAGTCAGAGTCGACCGGTATCACGTGATGGTGTAAGGCGATGAGCGCAGGCTTCGTGCAAGTCTCTAGCTGCTGACATAGCCAATCAATGTCGGTCGCTGTCACCTCTCCTGCTACTTTACCAGTGATGGACGAGTCTAATAGCAGCAGCTGCCAATGCTCCGTCTCAATCATATGTCGGCTTAGCAGGCGCTCATCGGTAGGTCTGGCAATCAGTTCACGCTGAAAAAATGGCAGCTCACTGTCATTTTCATCGGTGACATCATGGTTGCCTGCGATACAAGCAAAAGGAATGCCGGTCGCCTGCAACACCTTAAAAATATGGTCGTAAATATCAGTTTGTACTTTATTGACCAAATCGCCTGTGACAATGATTAAGTCACAGCGCCGGTCTTCGCTTAACGCTTGTTTGATAATTGCCTCAAAGCTGTACTGGCAAATCGCCACTTCACTACTGGTTTCGTCAACCGCCGCAGGCACATGGGATGATAAGTGCAAATCAGTGATTTGCAGAATATTTACCTGTCCGTCTGGCGTGCTGATGGCGCTGGCAGGATAGCTAAGCATTGGATTTAGTCCCTTATCAATCAAAATCGCGTTCAATCAAAACACCGTAGAAAGCATTTATTTTATTATAAAAGTCGTTAACTATATTCTTGATAATATTAGAGAAAGTTTATAACATTATGACGAGTAAAGCTCTAGCAATATTGATGAAATAAAGTTCGATAAAGGCGAAGTAAATAGCTTTCTTATGACGGTGATAATAACTGCTGCGACCGCCATAAGCGCTGCCAGATATTTGGATATTTAGTGGCGTGGCGACTAGTGGCGTGGCGACTAGTGGCGTGGCGACTAGTGGCGTGGCGACCAAAATTTTGCCATCAGAGATTTTGTACCTGATTTTATGCCTATTAGCTTTGAGATAATCAGCGCAATAAAAAATAAAATAGCGAGGACTAAAACGATAGCAAGTCCGGTCTGGATATCAAACCAGATACTGCCCCAGACGCCAAGCGTGACGCCGAGCTGGGCAATGATTAAAGCGATAATAACCATTTGTTTTGGCGAGGCTGACCAGAGACGGGCGGTCAGCGCGGGCAATACCAATAAACCACTGATTAATAAGCTACCAACCGCTTGCAAGGCAATGGCACAAAACCCCGCCAATACGCCCATAAAAAACAGCCGCTGACGAGTCGGATTAATACCTTGAATCCGTGCCAAAGCCTCATGAGTAGCCAGTTTGATTTGCGCCGGCCATATATAAATAAGTAATCCTAAGCCCACCAAAACACTGGTTGCAATTAAAGGTAAATCCGCCCAATCAAGCTCAAGTAAATTGCCAAATAAGAAGCCTAAGACATTGGCTTGCTGGTCGGTCAGCTGGGTTAACGTTAATAACCCTAAGCACAGTAGCGACACTGCAACCACGGCTAGCACCGCATCGACGGGCAAGCGCTCATCATCAATTAATACCAGTCCCAGTACCACCATTACACTGACAATGCCAATACCAATGCCCATAGGTAATTGCCATAATACTGCCAACGCTACCCCTAACAATGTCCCATGCGCCAGTGCATCGGCAAAAAACGCCATGCGGCGCCATAATACCAAGCAACCTAAAGGCGCAGAAAGTAAGGCTAAAATGCTGCCAGCAATCCAGGCAGGGGCAATGATGGCTAACCAAGCGGTCATAATAGATATCCGTAACATTTTTAGAAAAAGGAATAAGGCGGTTGTTGCCTGAATAAGCTTGGTTGTTAATTATATCTCGCTTGGCGCATGATGCTCGCAGGCGTGCGGCTGATGGACATACGGCTGCTCATAATGATGTCCAAAGAGCTTTTGAAACTCTGAACTAATAGCAAGCTCGCTTGGTTGTCCCTCACAGCAGATATGTTTATTGAGACAAATGACACGCCTGCTACCTTTCATCACCCAATGCAAATCATGCGAAACGACTAACATGGCGCAGCGTAAAAACTCCGGCAGCTCATCAATAAACTGATACAGCCAAACTTCCGTATCAAGGTCAAGCCCTTGCATTGGCTCATCTAAAATTAATAAATTGGGTTTATCCAACAAAGCACGCGCTAGCAATACGCGCTGGGTTTCACCGCCTGACAGGTGCAGCATTTGCCGTGATAGCAGATGCGTTAAGGATAATTTTTCAAATATAAATTGACGCTGCTCAGCGGTTAAGCGCTTTTTATCTGCTTGGGCCAATAAATCGCACACGCGTAACGGTAAAATGGGCGCGACCGTAAAGCGCTGCGGCACATAACCGAGCTGTAACTTTTGGTGCGGTGTTATCTGTCCATTCGTTGGCTCGATCAAACCCAAAACCAGCTTTACCAGCGTCGATTTGCCCGCGCCATTAGGACCGATAAGGCTGACCGTTTCATTGACGGCAATATCAATGTCGATATGCGAGAGGATGCGTTGCTGCCCGATATGGTAGCTGATATCGCTTAAGCTCAGCAGTTTGGTGGCATTATTCATCGTCTTATCACTCATATTAATGGCAGAGGATGGCTTGGTTGGGGAAGTCGCTAGGCTCATAGGGCAGTACTGATATGTTGGTGATAAGTGAGTAATGGAACCACAATAATAGGGATAAAAGCATCGCTAAGGGTAAAAGCGTCAACCTAAAATATTGGCAATCAACTATTTTATTGACACGCTTGGCAGCGACCACTGAGCTCAATGACACTGCGCTCCACCATAAAACCGACATCTTGTTGTGCAAAGCTCATGATTTCTTGTACTGGTAAACTGCTGCATTCTTGCACACGCTGACACTGGGCACAGATTAAAAATGCTGCTGTATGCTGGGCGCGTGGATGACAGCAAGGCACATAAGCATTGATAGACGTTAGCTGATGAATCAAACCTTCGCTTAATAAGAACTCCAAGCTGCGATACACAGTCGGCGGCGCGACGTTTTTTGGCGTCTGACTGTTTTTCTGCTTAGCTGAAGCAGGAGTTTTGGCTTCAGGTTCGGTCAGGCGCATTTGTTGCAGCTGCGTGATTAAATCATATGCACCCACAGGCTTATTGGCTTCTAACACTAACTGATAGATTTGTTGGCGCAACGGCGTAAAGCGCGCACCGCTTGCGCGACATTGTTCTTTTGCGGCCATAAGGCGCTCATTCACATCGGACGGCGTAAAATCTTGCACATCGTGTACATGATCGCAAACGGGTGAGTGACTAGACATGAAGCAAGCTCCTAAAAATGACCCAGCGCTTTTATAATTATCACCTTTATATCTACAAGGCACTTTAGTATAAGGCACAATTTATGATGGTTTTTTATATTGTTATAGTATAACATAATAATATGCAAAGGCGGATATCGCGTTTGAACCTATCGGTACATACGCCTATTTTAATCAAAATAACGTCTGAAAACGATTATTCGCACTATTATTATTTATTGACCTTTAAAAGCAGCCATTATGATTTCATTTTTTAAAAGTTTTATACGTTTACCGATGGGCTTACAGCGCTTATTAGCGACAGGCGTCATTATATTTGGCTCGTTAATGATGAGCGCGCAAGCGGCAACGGTCAGTGTGAGTAATTATCCGCTGTTTTTATTAAGCAAAGCGGTCACAGAAGGTGCGCCATCTGCCAAGCAGTTATTGCAAGCAGGGGAGGTGGGGCATCACGGTAGTATCAGCCCGGGCGATATCAAAGCGATTCAGGACAGTAAGTTTGTGGTCTGGTTTGGTGAACCCTTAGAGAACAACTTAGCCAGCACTCTAAATAGCGCGCCCAATGCAATTGCTTTATTTAAGTTTGATGCCTTTAAACGTCATCCGCTTCGTGATATTAAAGGTAAACCACTCGCTGGCACGCTTGACCCGCATATTTGGCTCGATCCTGACAATGCAAAAGCCATTACCCGTGCGCTTGCCGTCATTCATAGTCATGCCAATCCGCAATATAAAGCGCTTTATCATGCCAATGCGCAAAAATTTGCCCAGCGCATGAATAGGGCAGTGGCCGCAGCCAATGCAAACCACGCGCAAAAACCTTTGCCGTATTGGGCCTATCACGATGCTTATCAATATATGGAAGACAGCGCCAAATTACAGCTGATTGGCAGCTTAAGTACCGATCATCATTTAGCGCCGAAAGCCAGTCAACTACGCTGGCTACATGATCAGCGCCCAGCCAAGCAAATGTGTTTGGTCAGTCCAAGCAGTCCTGCCAAAGGTCTGCTCGCCAAGCTCCAACCGGTTAAAAGTACGGTACAAGCAGAAGATATGAGCAACAGTAAAGACTTTGTCAGCGGTTGGCAGACGATGGCGCAGCAAATTCGCCAATGTATCGCATAAATACTTTTCTATAAATGATTTGCACGATGGTAATTTATAAAGCTATTCAAAAAAGCTATTTAAAAGACTCGGTAAACAAGTAATTAAAAATGACGTAAGGCGCATTTGCTTAATCATCATTAGCAAATGCGTCGATATAAACACCTTGTTATTAATGTATTCGCGAGACTTTATTCACTCTGTAGAGCACTCTTTATTGCCAGATAAGTAAATGCTTGATAAAAGGCATATTTTACTTGCTTAAAATTGCCTTGCTCCCTATAATAAGTGGCGTTTTAATTTGGTTAAAAGATAACGTCTGTAGAGTGAGCCATTCACGGATAACTTTGTCGCAACTGTGCTACATTATCCCCACGTTATAGAGCTATAGAAATATCGATGACCAAGCCTGCCAAACGCACCCAAAAAGATAAAATTGGTATTTACCTAAAACGCCAAGCATGGATTTTATTTATCCTTATTGTGCTTGGCTGGATAGTAGATGTCGCCTGGCTGGGTAGTGATAATCACACGCTGGTTATTGCAAAGAGTAACGCCATTGGTGCGCTACTCAGTTTTGCCACCCAAGCCGTGTTTGCTGGATTTATCTTTTGGTATACCGGATATCGCGCGCGCAGACACATTGTCAGCCAGCTATATCGTGGTCAGATGGTCAAATGGCTACTGACCGTGTTCGGTTTCGCACTAATTTTTATTACCATACAACCTCTATCAGCGCCTGCGCTATTCATCGGTTTTATGGTAATGCAGATTAGTCACAGTTGGATGTTGTGGCATATACGCTAGTATTTATAGACGATTATCATTTTAATGGTCAATATTATAAATAACGTTAGTTTGTCATCCTGCGGTCCAACTTCTCTACGATTACTGTTATAACGTCATTAATATATCATAAAATGACTCAGAACCGTTTTTACAATAAGAATATGAATATAGCGCTTATCTCAGCGTAAAGCGTCAAATAATTGCGATTACTAACCCCTTATCTAAACAGGGTTATCAGATATAATTAAATTATCAATATTGTATTATAGACGCAAAGCTATGTAAGCTAACGTTAACAGCGATTAACGTATTCATACAGTAAATAAAAAAGTCATAATTGACTTTACACGAATACCACGCTGCATTAATATAGGCAGCTAAATATCTTGCTGACAAGCGCTGTATTGAGCGTTTATCGTGATAAAACGATATAAGCAGACACATATATGACATTTTTGCGTACACATGCAAGGGCTATTACTGAATCATCATAAGCCCTTTTTTGATAGCTAAAATTTATCGGGCGTTATCGAATTGAGCAGTAGTCGTACATTGGTTATTCAGTTTGGTTAATGAGTAATAGCAGATTAATTAGATAGTTATGGGTTGGATGTTATTGGTTACATGAGTGCTGTCGCAGGATTTATTGATTTACTGAGTAGTAGATTCACTAAAACCGCCAACACCTCATCAGATGACAACCATATTTTTTGGTAGTTGATTAAATCGTTGATTAATAAGAAGCTTACATTATGGCATCCGAGCAAACATCATCAGAATATATCTCTCACCACTTAACGAATTGGACGTACGGCTATCTGCCGGGCGAAGGTTGGAAAGTTGCCTATACTGCTGAAGAAGCAGGTTTAATGGGTTTTAAAGCTATCCACCTTGACTCTATGTTATGGTCAATCGGTCTGGGTATTTTATTTTGTGCCATCTTTTGGATGGTTGCCAAAAAAGTTACTTCAGGCGTACCAAGTAAGACTCAAGCAGCGGTTGAGATGATCGTTGAGTTTGTTGATAACAACGTTCGTGATTCTTACAGTGGTACCTCAAAATTGATTGCGCCTTTGGCGTTAACCATTTTTGTGTGGATTTTCTTGATGAACTTGATGGATCTATTACCTATTGACTTTATTCCAAGTCTTGCAGGCCTAGTTGGCGCTGCGATGGGTCATGATCCACATCATGTGTTCTTCAAGATTGTTCCAACGACTGATCCTAATATCACCCTTGGCATGTCGTTCTCTGTCTTTGCGTTGATTATCTACTATAGTATTAAAGAAAAAGGGTTGGGCGGCTTTGTTGGTGAGTTAACACTGCATCCGTTTAGCGCCAAAAACCCAATCATGCAAATTATTTTAATCCCCATCAACTTTATCTTAGAGTTTGTTACTCTGATTGCCAAACCAATCTCATTAGGTTTGCGTCTATTCGGTAACATGTATGCTGGGGAGCTGATCTTCGTATTGATTGCCCTGATGCCGTTTTGGATTCAATGGGCGTTATCTGTACCGTGGGCAATTTTCCACATCTTAATTATTACCCTTCAAGCGTTCGTATTCATGATGTTGACGATAGTTTATATGTCGCTTGCATCATCAACTGAACATTAATTATACATTCAATAGGTAAATGAGGATACATCAATGGATCCAGTATTAGGTGGTTACACAGTTATCGCAGTAGCACTGCTTATCGGTCTTGGCGCACTTGGCACAGGCATTGGTTTTGCTATTCTAGGCGGCAAGTTCTTAGAAGGTGTTGCACGTCAACCAGAGCTTGGTTCACAGCTGCAAACTCGTATGTTCATCGTGGCAGGTCTACTTGATGCCGTACCGATGATTGGTGTTGGTATTGCTATGCTATTGTTGTTCGCTAACCCTCTAGCAGGTTAATCAGAAAGCTCAGTTGTAAATGTTTGGTGGTCAAAGTTTGTATATTAAACATAGCCAAAGTTTGGCTATCAAATATGATCAATGAAACTGATTTTTCATTAACAAAGAGGTGATCACGTGAATATCAATTCTACCCTCATCGGTCAAGCCATTGCTTTTGCAATATTTGTGATTTTTTGCATGAAATTCGTGTGGCCACCACTTATCGGTGCCATTAATGAGCGTCAGCGTAAAATTGCTGAAGGCTTAAACGCCGCAGAAAAAGCAAAAGCAGATTTAGCGACCGCGGAGCAAGATGTACAGCAGGAGCTTAATCTTGCAAAGACCAAAGCTGCTGCTCTAATTGAGCAAGCGAACAAGAGCGCCAATCAGCTTGTTGAAGATGCAAAATCGCAAGCCCAAGCGGAAGGCGAGCGCATTCGTCAACAAGCGCAAGCCTCTATCGACCAAGAAATCAATCAAGCGCGCGAATCATTGCGTGCCCAAGTTGCTGAACTGGCTGTACTTGGTGCAGAGAAGATTTTGCAAGACAAAGTCGATGTGCAAAAACATGCCAGTATGTTAGACCAACTGGCGGCGAAGCTGTAATTGTGAGGATATCATGGCTGACTTATCAACCTTAGCACGACCGTACGCTAAAGCCGCGTTTGACTATGCCAATGAAAACGGGGTAGTAAATGAGTGGGAAAACTTCTTATTTATTGCCAGCACCGTTGTCAGTGACAAGTCGTTCAGTACTTGGCTAGACAATCCAGCTGTTTCTGCTGAGCATAAGTCAGCTGCTTTGGTCGATCTTTATGATACAGAAGTAGCTAGCGCGAATGATTCTGCTTTTAAGCAGTTATTAGTCGAGACCCAAGGGGCTCGTCATGACAGCAACGCCAGCTATCCAAAAGTATCAGTAGCACTTAGTAACTTCGTTAAACAGTTATCAGAACAAGAGCGTCTGGCGCTGCTTCCTGAAGTTTATGAGCATTATCGCCGTCACAAGGCAATAAGCTTAAAGCAGCTTGACGCTTATGTGACCTCTGCTTATCCATTAACCGATGCCCAGCGTGATACGCTGCAGACGCGTCTTGCTGCTTCGCTCAATGCGAGCGTGGTGATTCATGAGTCGGTTGATCCTAGTCTTTTGGCGGGCGCTACGATTAAAGTCGGTGACAAAATCATCGATGATTCGATGCGTGGCAAGTTACAACAGTTAAAAACACAGCTAACTGCCTAATGCCAATCATCAGTGCAGCTTAATAAAGCTTGCGTGATATAAGAGCATTTAAGTCAGTGGCGGGTTATCATAAATTAAAGGAAACAAGGCAATGCAACAATTGAATCCAGCGGAAATCAGTAATCTGATTAAGCAGCGTATTCAAGACCTTGATGCGGGTGCAACTGCAAAGAATGAAGGCACGATTGTCAAAGTATCTGACGGTATCGTGCAGATTCATGGTCTTGAAGATGCCATGTACGGCGAAATGATTGAGTTTGAAGGTGAAATCTACGGAATGGCGCTTAACTTAGAGCGTGATTCTGTTGGTGCGGTAGTATTAGGCGACTTCCTAAAACTACAAGAAGGTCAAAAAGCCTATTGTACTGGTCGCATTTTGGAAGTACCCGTAGGTCCTGAGTTGCTAGGCCGTGTTGTTGATGCTTTAGGTAACCCTATTGATGGCAAAGGTCCTATCGATGCCAAGATGACTGATAAAGTCGAAAAAATCGCTCCAGGCGTCATCGACCGTCAATCAGTAGATCAACCAGTAATGACTGGTTATAAAGCTGTTGATACCATGATTCCAATCGGTCGTGGTCAGCGTGAGCTTATCATTGGTGACCGTCAGACGGGTAAAACCGCGATGGCTATCGATGCGATCATTGCGCAGAAATCATCTGGCATTAAGTGTGTATACGTCGCAATCGGTCAGAAACGTTCTACCATCGCTAACGTGGTACGTAAGCTTGAGCAAACTGGTGCCCTTGAATATACGACTGTAGTTGTAGCTTCAGCGTCAGAGCCAGCAGCACTACAGTATATCGCACCGTACTCAGGTTGTACGATGGGCGAATACTTCCGTGACCGCGGCGAAGATGCACTGATTGTTTTTGATGATTTATCAAAACAAGCGGTTGCTTATCGTCAGATTTCACTATTGCTACGTCGTCCGCCAGGCCGTGAAGCCTATCCTGGTGACGTATTCTATTTACACTCACGTTTACTTGAGCGTGCATCACGCGTAAACGCGGCGTACGTAGAAAAATTCACCAACGGTGAAGTGGTTGGTAAAACCGGTTCTTTAACCGCGCTACCTATCATTGAAACCCAAGCTGGTGACGTCTCTGCATTCGTACCAACCAACGTGATTTCAATCACTGATGGTCAGATCTTCTTAGAATCTAGCCTATTCAACTCAGGTATCCGTCCAGCAGTTAACGCTGGTATCTCGGTATCACGTGTTGGTGGTGCTGCTCAGACTAAGATTATTAAGAAACTGTCTGGTGGTATCCGTACCGCTCTAGCTCAGTATCGTGAATTGGCTGCATTTGCTCAGTTTGCATCAGACCTTGATGACGCAACGCGTGAACAGCTTGATCATGGTGAGCGCGTGACTGAATTGATGAAACAGAAACAGTATCAGCCAATGTCTATCTCTGAGCAAGCCGCAGTTATTTATGCGTCGAACGAAGGGTTCTTAGCGGACGTTCCTGTTGAAAAGATCGGTTCTTTTGAAGAAGCTTACTTACGCTATATGCATGATGAGCAGAGTGAATTGATGCGTGAGATTGATGACACTGCGAATTACAATGATGATATCGCAGGTCGTTTAAAGTCATCTTTAGAGACCTTTAAACAAAATCACAGTTATTAATTTAACGGGTTAAGCCTGAGTTGGTTAGCACTCTAGTTTAGGGTGCAAAAAGTGGCGCATTATCTGAAGGTTTCTTTTAAGGAATTCTCTTTTAAGAGACCCTCTTTTAAGATAGCAGCGCCACTGTTTTAACCAGCAATGGTCTAAGATTGCGTCATGCTACAAAATGTAAAGACATTATCCAATAAGTTCAGTGTTTTATATTAAATGATTGTTGCATACGCCCATGCTTTTTAACCCTCTTATATTGGAATCATTATGGCAAGCTTAAAAGAGATACGTGCCAAAGTCACCAGTATTAAAAGTACCCAGAAAATTACTCGCGCTATGCAAATGGTAGCCGCCAGTAAAATGCGCCGTGCCCAAGAGCGCATGGAAGTGGGTCGCCCGTATGCTGATAGTATGCGCCGGGTTATTTCGCATTTGGTGCATGCCTCATCAGATTACAAACATCCGTACATGGTAACGCGTCCAGTTGATAAAGTTGGCTATATTGTCATCACATCTGACCGTGGTTTGGCGGGTGGTTTGAATATTAACCTATTCAAAGCTCTATCTAAAAGTATTCAGCAATATCAAGACCAGTCTGTACAAGCCGAGTTTGCAGTGATTGGCGCTAAAGGCGTCAGCTTCTTCAAAAACTTTGGTGGTAAAGTCACCTCAGCTGTGACTGATTATGGTGATAAACCCACGTTTGAGCAATTAAACGCGCCGGTCCAAGCAATGTTAGAAGACTACAGTAACGGTAAAATCGACCGTATCTACGTGGTCTATAACCAGTTTGTAAACGCCATGACCCAAAAGCCGATTGTCAATCAATTGGTGCCTCTACCAGAGGGCTCATTTGGTGACGAAGAAAGCGGTATTCAAACAGAATTGAGCTGGGATTATATCTACGAGCCTGACATCAAAACCTTGATTGACCAATTACTTGGTCGCTATATCGAGTCGATTGTCTATCAAGCGGTAATGGAAAACATTGCCTCTGAGCAGTCTTCACGTATGGTTGCGATGAAAGCGGCGACAGATAATGCTGGTGACCTAATTAACGATTTACAGTTGGTTTATAACAAGCTGCGTCAAGCGGCGATTACCCGAGAAATCTCGGAAATCGTTGGCGGTGCTGCTGCTGTTTCATAATTGAGACCCTTTATAAAACCAACTATATACAGAAGTTCAAGGAGAACGCAATGAGTAGCGGTCGTATTGTACAGATTATTGGCGCGGTTCTTGACGTTGAGTTTAACCGTAACGAAGTTCCTCAGATTTTTGATGCCTTGCAAGTAGACGGCACTGAAACCACCCTAGAAGTACAGCAACAGCTAGGTGATGGTATCGTACGTACTATTGCGATGGGTTCAACCGAAGGCCTAAAGCGTAACCTACCAGTGACCAACACTGGCGCACCTATTTCTGTACCAGTAGGTATGGGTACCCTAGGTCGCATCATGGATGTTCTTGGTCGTCCTATCGATGAAGAAGGTCCGGTCGCCGCAGATGAGCGTTGGTCTATTCACCGTGAAGCGCCAAGCTACGCGGATCAGTCAAACAGTACTGAACTACTAGAGACTGGTATTAAAGTTATCGATCTACTTTGCCCGTTTGCTAAAGGTGGTAAAGTTGGTCTGTTTGGTGGTGCTGGTGTTGGTAAAACCGTCAACATGATGGAATTGATCAACAACATCGCTCTAAAACATGAAGGGTTGTCAGTATTTGCTGGCGTCGGTGAGCGTACGCGTGAAGGTAACGATTTCTATCACGAAATGCAAGAAGCTGGCGTTGTAAACACTGAAGACTTTAGCAAATCTAAAGTTGCGATGGTATACGGTCAGATGAATGAGCCACCAGGTAACCGTTTACGTGTTGCGCTGTCTGGTTTGACCATGGCTGAGTACTTCCGTGATACCAAAGATCCTGCCACTGGCAAAGGTCGTGACGTATTGCTATTCGTTGATAACATCTATCGTTATACACTAGCCGGTACTGAAGTATCAGCACTACTAGGTCGTATGCCATCAGCGGTTGGTTATCAGCCAACACTAGCTGAGGAGATGGGTATGCTGCAAGAGCGTATTACGTCAACGCAATCAGGTTCTATTACTTCTGTACAAGCGGTATATGTACCTGCGGATGACTTGACGGATCCATCACCAGCAACGACGTTTGCTCACTTAGATGCGACAGTGGTACTAAGCCGTGATATCGCTTCACAAGGTATCTACCCTGCAGTTGATCCACTAGATTCAACGTCACGTCAGCTTGATCCATTGGTTATTGGTGAAGAGCATTACAACGTTGCTCGTGGTGTTCAAGAAGTTCTACAGCGTTATAAAGAGCTTAAAGACATCATCGCCATCTTGGGTATGGATGAGTTATCAGAAGAAGATAAACTAGTCGTTTATCGTGCTCGTAAGATTCAGCGCTTCTTATCACAGCCATTCCACGTCGCTGAAGTATTTACCGGTGCACCTGGTAAATATGTCCCACTACGCGATACCATTGCAAGCTTTAAAGCAATCATCGCTGGTGAGTATGATAGCCTACCAGAGCAAGCTTTCTATATGGCTGGTGGCATTGACGAAGTAGTAGCTAAAGCTGAAAAAATGAAGTCTTCTGCAGCGTAAGTTGTACTCGTATTGACTAATGAGTAGGTATAATATAAACCTTGTATCTACTCTTCAATCACGCATCGCAGTTTTTACTGTTTTTTGATCGCGCTTTGATGGTAAGGAATTAAGTATGGCAACGTTACAATGTCGCGTCGTAAGTGCTCGTGAAGAGTTGTATTCAGGCGAAATTAGCATGTTAATAGCTAGTGGTACCGAAGGCGAGATTGGTATATTGCCAGGTCACACTCCGCTTATTACTTTGCTAAAGCCAGGTGCAATGCGCGTCCAAACGCCTAACGGTGAAGAAGAAGTGATTTACGTCTCAGGCGGCGTGTTAGAAGTACAGCCAAAAATGGTCACCGTACTTGCTGATACTGCCATGCGTGCACATAACCTTGACGAAAGTAAAATCGTTGAAGCACGTAAGAAAGCTGAGCAAATGCTGGTCAACCAAACTGATACTGTACAGACCAATGCTGCCTTGGCTTCATTGGCTGAGTCAGTCGCCCAGCTACAGACTATCCGTAAATACAAAAACCGCGCTTAGTCTTATAGTTTGTAGCAAAGGTTAGAGTATTTCTTTAACTTTTTTACAATAATAAAAAAACAGTCCATCATGGGCTGTTTTTTTATACCTGTTGTTCTGATAGCTAGTAATTTTTTCTGTTAACGTATCGGTTTTGATTTGCACGGACTATACATAGAAATTAGTTATATTATTCAAGAATTCTTAATAACCAACCAATTTTTAGTAAATGAATGAGAAGTCACTAGCGACAATGACAATATATGGTTATATTAGGGGTTAGATAAAAATTTGCTCACGATAAAAGTTTCTTACACAGATTTTCGTTACATGCATTCTTATAAAATGCATTCTTAAAAGAGTGTCCTAATTATATCTATATGAGTGAGAGGTTCAGTAGGGCAGGACGTTTGAATGATTAATAGCAAACGCTTATTTCATATAAATAATGCCTGATGCCTTTTTATCAGGATAAAGGGTATAATTTTTGGACGCAAACTAAAGTTTTAATGGGTGTAGTTTATAGGTTTTGTTAACAACTATAAGCTATAGTATAGGAAGCTGTGTGTTTAATAGTATACTGTGCTACCAAGTTTGTAACCGCTATAACGGCATCGATTGCAACAGGTTACGGATCGATTAAGTTACGGTGCTATTAATTTACCGCTCTTACTTTTACTGCTTTTAAATTAGATGTATTAGAGGATATAACAATGACAACGAATGAAGAAGACAACACCCCCCGAATCTTGATTGTTGAGGATGACGAGCGTCTGGCCATGTTGACCCAAGATTATTTGGTCAAGAACGGTTTAGAAGTGGCAATTGAAACTGATGGTAATCGCGCCATTCGTCGTATTGTCAACGAACAACCAGATTTGGTCGTGCTTGATGTCATGCTTCCTGGTAGTGATGGCTTGACCGTATGCCGTGAGGTACGTCCACACTATCAGAACCCAATTTTGATGCTGACCGCGCGCACAGAAGATATGGATCAGGTATTGGGTCTTGAAATGGGCGCTGACGACTATGTTGCCAAACCTGCGCAGCCACGTGTACTGCTCGCGCGTATTCGTGCATTATTACGTCGCTCAGAAAACGCGCCATCAGAAGATGTGCCACAGCGTTTAGAGTTTGGTGAATTGGTCATCGATAATGGTGGTCGTTCAGTGAATCTAGGTGATGAGCTGGTTGATTTCACCAGTGCAGAATATGACCTATTATGGTTATTGGCTTCTAATGCTGGTCGTATCTTGTCACGTGAAGATATCTTTGAGCGCCTACGCGGTATCGAATATGATGGTCAAGATCGCTCAATTGACGTGCGTATCTCGCGTATCCGTCCAAAAATCGGCGATGATCCAGAAAATCCTAAGCGTATCAAAACCGTCCGTAGTAAAGGGTATTTGTTCGTTAAAGAAGGCAATTAATACTTTATCTTTGATATAAGTATTTAGTCTGTATCACCTTTTAATAAAAAACCAGCATCATGCTGGTTTTTTATGGCCTAAATTTTAATTTTTAAACTTAAATGCTGTGTTATGTGCTTTAATTGAGCGATAATTATCGATGCTAGATATCTAGTATCAGGTAAAAAATGCCATAATCATTTATTATCTATTAATAATTTTTCTAAATTAGGTTGGTCACGGCACGTATGTCATTAGTTTCTTCTCTTAAACATAGTATTTTTGTTCGTATCTATGCCGGACTATTGATAGTCTGCTTGTGTGTGGCATTGTTCGCCCAATTATTGATGGACACCATCAATAAAGAACGCGTGCAGTCTTACCGTGAAAACATGGCGACGGGTGCCTTTCATATTGTCAGTGAAGGCATTGCGCATCAAGAGAGTGACTCTCAGCGCGAATATTGGTTGTCTGATGCGAGTAGCTTATTTGGCGCAGAATTTAGTATTGTGCCGATTAATGAGGTCGATTTTAATGCCAGTGAGCTGCGGCGCTTTGAGAAAGGCAATACTGTCGTTCGCTATGTCAGCCAGCCTGTTTATGCCGATGTCTATTATCGTTTGCCAGACAATCGAAATGTTTTAACGGCGCGCATATCGCAAGTGACCGAACAACAAGTACGTGCCATCGCTGTATTTTTGCTCGATGACTTATCGTACCATGCTACCTTGTCTGATAAGCGGGCGCGCTTGGCTGAGCTAGAGAAAAAGTTTGCTTTTCCCTTAGAATTTAAAGCGGTCACTACGCTCAATTTAGATCCTGATCAGATGGCACGTTTGCGCCGCGATGAGGTGGTCATTTTATTACAAGATACCAATACCAGTAAAAGTAACTCCTCAATCAAAGTCGTTGTACCGTCTGAAATCAATGATATGGCGATTTTAATTGGTCCGGTGCCGTTATTTAATTGGTTCCCGCTCAATCTGATTGTTAGTATGATTTTGATCAGTATGTTTTTAATCAGTTTGGGCGTATATGCGCTTATTTTCCCGCTCGAGCGCAAATTGCAATTGATTCAAGTCGGTGTCAACGAAGTTAGTAAAGGCAATCTTGATATTAAAGTACAGGTTATCGGTCAAGATGAAATTGCGCGCTTATCCGCGACCTTTAATGCGATGACAGCACATATCAAGCGCTTAATTGAATCGCAGCGTGAGCTGACGCGTGCGGTATCGCATGAACTGCGTACGCCTGTTGCTCGTATTCGTTTTGCTGTTGATATGCTGGCAGATACCGATGATGAAGATTCACGTTTTATGCAGCGTGATTTTATTGATGAGGATATCGAAGCGCTTAACGGCTTGATTGATGAGATTTTAACTTACGCCAAGCTTGAAGAGGGCTCACCGAAACTAGATTTAGAGCCGGTCAATTTGCGAGAATTGCTCGAGCAAATTGAGCGTGAGACCAATGCTTTAGGGAAACCTATCAAGATAGTGACCAACCTGCCCAATGCTAAAGTAACGGCGGTTGCCGATAGACGTTATCTGCATCGGGTGATTCAGAATCTTGCTGGTAACGCGCTACGTTATGCAGAGACGACCATTATCATTAGTGCTGGGGTCAAAAAAGGCAATGCTTTTGTCAGTGTGGAAGATGACGGTCATGGTATTCCAGAAGAAGATCGCGAAAAAGTCTTTATTCCGTTTTCACGCTTGGACGATAGCCGTACACGAGCGTCTGGTGGCTATGGTTTAGGTCTGTCTATTGTGTCGCGTATCGCCTTTTGGTTTAATGGCAATATGAAAGTCGGCGAGAGCCGGGAGCTTGGCGGCGCCCGCTTTGTCATGACTTGGCCTATCAAACCGTTGACTCAAGTGCTTGCCGCCGATGAGCTTACCCAAGAAAAAAGCGACCGTGATTTTGATGCTTAATTAAGTCTATTTGAATGGCAATAATTACTAGGCATTAAAAGTGCTTAAACTTGTTTTGGTAGTGTGACTGGTAGAAGCTGATACATCATTGGCTAAAACAGCCGTGATTAATGGTTGATTAACAACTGATGGTTTATGACAGCTTTTAAAGCAGATTAAAAATAGAGGAGGGCAAAGGATGCCGTATTTATTTGGTGGTTTAGTGGTATTGAACGCAGCAGCACTCGGTTATTATTTATTCTTGCAGCAGCCAACCAGCACTGAGACGCTAAAGGCTGCGCAGAATGAAATAACCCAGCCTTTAGCCTTTACCAATAGTGCGGAGTATATTCCGCCTATCATTGGTACTAGAGAGTAGTACGGCTCGTTTGGCTAACAATGAATAATTCACAATGAATAGCTATTAACCAAACTTTGGCTGTGATGTCATTATTGTTTATCTACAGATCATTTATCTACAGATTATTTATATTATCATCAGGGATAGATGATTTGTCGTTTTCAACATCTAATGGCGGCTCACCTGCCACTTTAGAGATGAGTGGGATACGCACACAAACTTGTAGCCCGCCATCTGGATGATTAATCGCCTCAACCGTCCCATGATGTAAGCGCGCAATACGGTCGACAATCGCTAGACCAAGCCCGCTACCTTGCGTGGTACGCGCTGATTCGCCGCGCTCAAACGGTTGCATGACACGCTCTAACTGGTCTTCTGCGACCCCATCGCCACAGTCGCGCACACATATCACCAATTGCTCTTTTGCTTCTTTATTGACCTCGTTTTCAGTCACCACATCACTGTCTTCTATCTCAGCCGTCTCTATAAAGGTCGGTACGACGGTCGCTGATAAATAAATCGGTGCTTTGCCGTAACGCTTGGCATTATTGACCAGATTTATAACCAAGCGTTTAATTGACATCGGCCGTATAGGAACCACTTTGTGACATTCAGACTGGTAAATGAATTCCAGCGGCGCAAATTGCACCATGATTTCATTAAAGATGGTATCTAAATTGGTCAAACGTACCGGTTCATCGGAACCATCTTTCATAAATGAGATAAATTGCTCTAAAATCGCATCCATATCCTCAATATCGTAAATCAAACCTTCACGAAAAAAATCGTCGGGCAGCATCTCAGCGGTCAAGCGCATACGGGTCAGCGGTGTGCGCAAATCATGCGAGATACCGGCTAGCATAATCGTCCGCTCTTTTTGCGCTTGATTTAGAGTGGTAAATAAACGGTTAAAGGCCATATTAACTTGGCGTATTTCAGTCGGTCCGTTATGGGTCGGTAATGTAGTGGCATGACCCAAGCGAATATAATTGGTTGCTGCCCGCTGCAAATACCGTAACGGACGATTTAATTGCCGTGCCAATAAAATAATAGTCAGCAAGGTCAAAATAGGCAGACCTACTAAGAATAACCATAGTAGCGCAGGGCTATATTGCGAGTAATATACCACTGGTTCGCGAATCCAAAAGCTGGTATCACGGCTGTCTTGCACCCACAGCTGCGGCGTTGGTTTAAACTTAAAATACACTTCTACTGGACGCCCTAACTGTGCGCCAATTTCGCGTTGCAATACATCGGTAAACACGCCAACAAAGGCTTTATCTTCTATCGTTGGAAAGTCGCTAGGATTATTGACCACCACCACGTGCGAGTGCTGATAAATCCATTGCCGCACGGCAGGGTTATGTTTCCAGTCTTGGTTAACGCTGTTCATTAAGCGTAATTCGCTGGTCAGATAGCGCGCATGGTTTTTAAGCTCGGGTAAATACAGACTACGCCAAAAAAACGAAATCGATACCCCAACACTGATAATGACAATAAACGCCACCATTAAGGTGGTCAGCCAAGTGTTGGAGTAGGAGCGGGCAAGCCGACCTTTGCGCCGTGGTTGCGATTTTGGTGTAGTCATAAGAGTCCAAGTTGTGCGGTTTGATAGTAGGGTTTGGTCTTAGCGTTTGCTTGTAGGATAGCATAATCAAATAATGCGGTTGTTGGCTTTACCGATAGAATTAGTAGCCAATTTAATAGGGTCAAGCCCAATAAATAGACCACGAATTATGAATTATGTTTTACATGCATTGCTATTTAAGCTATTGTTAATAAATAATTAAATAAGCACAGTTTATGTTTTCAATAAAACAAGACTGTGCTATAATTATGCCCTTTTTGGTATACCTGCGAAAGAGAGAATTCACATGGTTGTTATTCGTTTAGCACGGGGCGGTGCCAAGAAACGCCCATTTTATCAAGTAGTTGTTGCTGATCAACGCCGCGCGCGTGACGGTCGCTACATTGAAAACATCGGCTTTTTTAACCCACTCGCTAAAGAGTCTGAAGAAGCAGTACGCCTAAACATGGAAGCGTACAATGCGTGGATCGCTAAAGGTGCACAACCTTCAGATCGCGTTGCTTCATTAGCAAAAGCTTATAACAAGTCTGTAGCTCAAACTGAAGCAACTGCTTAAGTTTTGGCTACTAAGTACTGATAGCGTGATGTTTGCGTTTATTAGTCGGCTTTAGAAAACATAGCGTAACTGGTCTGACCAGGGTGCGCCATTAACTGTTTATTACTTTTGATTGCGTTTATCGCTTTTGATTGAACTGTATTCAGCATTGCTGTTTTAATCATCGTTAGGTTAGCCGTTATGTCATCTGTTCCAAACGCTAGTGCACTTATGAAAATCGGTCAGCTAAAAAAGCCTTATGGCATTAAAGGCTGGCTGTGGGTATTTAGCGATACGGATGATCGTACGGCAATATTTGACATGCAGCCTTGGTGGATGAAAACTGCTACTGGCATGAAGCCTTTGACCGTAAAGGCTTGGCGTGAGCAAGGGACAGGTATTGTCGCTCAATTTGAGCAAATCCCTGACCGTAACCTTGCTGAGACCATGAATGGGGTAACCCTTTGGGTCGAACAAAACGTTTTGCCAGAAACAGCGGAAGACGAATATTATTGGTCGGATTTGGTCAGCTTGCGCGTGATAAACGAGCAAGATGAGTATCTAGGCAATATTACTGAAATGTTTGAAACCGGAGCCCATGACATCATGCTCGTAACGGCAAATTCAGACAGTTTGGATAAAGAAGAGCGCCTGATACCGTGGCATAAGCAAACAGTGATTGAAGTCAATATGACCGAGAAAACGGTGCTTGTGGCATGGCCAAGTGATTATTAATAATAAGTGATTATTAATCAGTAATGGTTAATAAGGTCTTATTAAGACAAGCTGTAGTGAGATAAGTTTCGACTTTATCGTTAAAGGTTGTTGATAGTCACACCGATTTATTTAGCCACTGTTATCCATTGTGCAAGTAGACATCAGATGTATTTTGCCGTGATTAGTATTTTCCCTGAAATGTTTGCCACGATTCGTGAGTTTGGAATCACGGGACGGGCAGTCACTCAGGAGCAAGTCACGATTGAATGCATCAACCCGCGTGATTATACCACTGATAATTATCGCCGTATTGATGAGCGCCCGTATGGCGGCGGTCCTGGCATGGTGATGATGGCTGAGCCATTATCCCAAGCCATTGAGGATGCCCGCCTACGAGCCAGTCAGCACGGCTGCCGTGTCGATAGTGAGCATTGTCCGGTGATATATATGTCACCACAAGGCAAAACGCTCAGCGAGAGTAGTGTGGTCAGTATGACTGAGTACGATGGCATGATTTTATTATGCGGTCGTTACGAAGGTATTGATGAGCGCTTACTGTCGCAGTATGTCGACATGGAGATATCGCTCGGTGATTATGTCTTAACGGGTGGTGAGCTACCAGCCATGGTACTGATGGATAGTGTGATACGTCGTCTGCCTGATATTATGGGTGATGATAAGTCAGCTGAGCAAGACTCGTTCGTCGATGGCTTGCTTGATTGTCCACATTATACTAAGCCGCATGAGTTTGCTGGTATGGCGGTTCCTGAAGTATTGCTTTCAGGACATCATGCCAATATCGCTAAGTGGCGCTTTAGCCAACAGGTCAGCCGCACGCAAGCGCGGCGTCCCGATTTATGGCAAGCGTTTACCCCAACGGTAGAGCAAGCAAAGTGGCTCAAAGCATTGGCTAAAGCAGATAAAAAGCCACGTTAATAGCGGTTAAAAACATAAACAGTTAAGCAATAAAATTTTGAGCAGTAATAAAACGAGTCATAGCATAATGGCCGTTTGTCATAACCCATTTACGTTGTAGCTATTATTAGTCCAAGATATTAATAACAGCTATGATTAATTATTACAAACAGGTGATATGCGTCAAGCCTCTATTATCTAATGTGAGGAGATAACTCTCATGAGCAACAAGCATCCATTGGTTCAGGTCATCGAAAATGCTCAATTGATTGAGCGCCCAAGCTTTGCACCCGGCGATACCGTTGTGGTTCAAGTAAAAGTACGTGAAGGTGAGCGTGAGCGTTTACAGGCTTTTGAAGGCGTTGTAATTGCTAAGCGTAATCGCGGTCTAAACTCAGCATTTACCGTTCGTAAAATTTCAAGCGGTGTTGGTGTTGAGCGTGCATTTCAATTGCATTCACCAATCATTGATAGCATTGAAGTGAAACGCCGTGGCGCAGTTCGCCGTGCGAAACTATACTACTTACGTGAGCGCTCTGGTAAATCAGCACGTATCCGCGAAAAGTTGGTTGCTCGTGCTCCTAAAGCGGCTCAGAAAAAAACTGACGCTTAGACTGTACTGAGTATCTGATTTTAAGCATCGCGCTTAAAATTACTTATATGATTCGGCCGTTTATTGTGCGGCTGCATTATGAAGTAAAAGTAGATACAAGCCCTTATTCATAGGTTTATTTATAAATAAGCGGGCCATACCAAAAAAGACAAAACCCCAATCTGTGCGCATGCCAGATTGGGGTTTTTGTATGTGGGGCTTTATTTTAATTGAACGCTTTAAACTTAACGTTAGCTTTCAAGGTGGTCTATACGGTTAGTTTGGTCTTTAGATTTGCTGTACTTACGCAGTCGAATATAAAGGGTCTTAGTCACAGTCGCGATGACTTTTTGTTGTTCATCGACGATATCGACTTTATATTCACGAAATACCGGCTCACCTTCTTTCGCCAATTCTTGAATAGTAATAATCTCGGCGCTAGGGATTTTCATGCGCGCGGTGACTTTGCTATTGCCAGGGGCAATAAATTCAATATGTGAGCTTTTATCCCAAACCACGTAGCTGCTACCGAGTTGGTGCATCAGCATCAGCATATAAAATGGATCAACCATCGAATATAGACTGCCACCAAATTGAGTGCCAACGATATTCTTATTTAAGCTATTTAGCCCCATGTTGACCACGCATAAACCTTGGTCTAGGTTGATATGCTCAATCTTGATACCGGCACCGATGTAGGGCGCATAAGTGTTGATACGCAATTTAAGCAAATAAGGGGTGAGTAATGGCATGATGTTTTTTTTGGCATTACGTTTCAGCGTTTCAAGATTTTTAGGCAGTAAACTCATCAATATTTCCTATTGGCTTTTCCGGTTTTGCTAATCTTATCGTATGGATTTTTTTATCGTATGGAGTATTTTTATTGTATGCAGTCAACCTTGACCGCCGTGCTTGCTGCTTTTAAATGAGAGCTACCAAGCAATGAGCGATAAAAAGATATTTATCATAGTGAAAAACACCTAAGCTCACCAGCTTTAAAGCGTAACAAGCGCAAAATGACCATGATACCGCTTATCCTTTACGTGGATTCATTACATTTGTATGGGTGTTACCGGCTAAGCCATAATAAATACTTTTCATAACGATACGTATGGTATCTTTTCATGTATAAAACCTCGCATTATCCTTGCCGATGCCTTACAATAGCCGCAATTTTGTTTTGGGCAGCGTCATATTTACCCGCTCTTAGGGTAGTAGCGCCGCTCAAACCTCAGTCGACATAAGGAAATGTGATGAGTGGTACACAGCTTCCCGCCTCAGGGTCCAACCCGCAGCAACCAACCCCTTCTGATAGTGATTTGCAAGACAGCTATGTAGACTTACATAAGCCCAATTCTAGTTTTAAAAATCGTAACGCCTATCTGAATCATGAATTGCAAATCATGCAGCCGAAACGCTGGCGACCTAATCTGCCGTTCCGTGATTATCGTTTTGAATATGAAGATACGATTCCGGCGATGGCGGCGACCATTGGTAAAGTCGTGATGGTGGGCGCCATTGCGGCAACCTTTGCAGGTCCTCTTGGTTTGAGCGATGCTTTTGTCCTAGAAAACGTGCGTTATGAGCTGCTCATCGTGGCGTTTTTTGTCATTTTATTCTCAGGCTTTTTGCTACCGACCGCCAACCTTGCTGGTACGCATGGTCCACTGATTCCGCTGATTCCTATCGTCGTTGCCGCTGGTGGTCACCCAATGGCCTTTGGTCTGCTTATCGGTGCTTTTGGCTTGTTACTGGCCATCAGTAAAGGGGGCAGTCTGCTGGCAAACTTGACCAGTAAAGGCGTGTGCGGTGGCTTGCTACTGTATCTGGGCTTTATTGGTACCATCTCGCAAGTCAAAAACCTATTTGCGTGGGCAGAAGGCATTGGCATGGCGCATATCGCCTTTGTGGTCATTCTACTGACGATTATATTGTATGCGGTGTTAGAGAACTTCCAAAAGCGCTGGCTTGCAGTGCCGCTGAGCTGTCTATTAGGTGGCGGGGTTGCTTTTGCGATGGGCGCGCCCTTTGCCTTTGAAACGGCACCGGGTTTACCGCACATGAATCCTATGTATTGGTGGGGTGAAGATACCGGTTGGATGCTTGGATTGCCAACCATTGAAAGCTTCGTTGTGGTGTTACCCTTTGCGGTGTTGGCCGTCGCCATGTGGTCGCCAGACTTTTTAGGTCATCAAGTCTTTCAAAAAATCAGCTATCCAAAACGCACTGAGCGCGTGCTTATGGATATCGATGATACGATGACCAGTGCATCTATTCGTCAGGTAGCAGGTTCTTTATTAGGCGGTGCAAACTTTGCATCGTCATGGGGCACGTATATTGTACCTGCGGCAATTGCCAAGCGTCCTATTCCAGCCGGTGCGGTATTAACGGGCGTATTTTGTCTTATTGCCGGTATTTGGGGTTATCCAATGGATTTGGCCATTTGGGAACCGGTGATGTGTGTGGCGCTGATTGTTGGTGTCTTTATCCCATTGCTTGAAGCTGGGATGGAGATGACACGCGAGGGCAAAACCACTCAGTCTGCCGCTATTGTTGTCTTTGCATCAGCCTTGGTAAATCCAGCTTTTGGTTGGTCCATTACCCTAGTACTGGATAATTTAGGCTTAATTGGCTCGAAAGAGCGTAGTGCCAATCTGACCAAAATGAGCCGCTGGATTATTCCTGTGGTCACGTTTGTGATATTAACAGGGGTTATGGCAATCGTTGGTATGTTGCCAGGTATCCCAGCACTATTACCAAATTTCCGTCACTAGTCGCACTGTAGGGTTGTTTTTCTGCAAAAAGTCAGCCTTGGTGCTGGCTTTTTTTATGGTTGTTGCTAAGCTGATAAAGGTTCTTGTAAAACGCTCACTATCGCCCCATAAATAGCTATATATCAGTATCTTGAGAGCAGTAAATTCTATGGTTAATGTCTCAGCATCGAGTCCCGTCGACGATAAAAAAGCCCGTCTTAAGCATTTGATTCAGCGCCTGCCAAATTTGCCAGGGGTATATAAAATGCTCGGTAAAAATGGCGATATTCTTTATGTCGGTAAAGCCAAGTCGCTTAAAAGTCGCGTCAATAGCTACTTTGCTAAGACTATTGACCATCCAAAGACGCGAGCATTAGTCGCGCGGATTCATAATATCGAAACCATTATTACCCGTAGTGAAACCGAAGCGCTGCTGCTCGAGCAAAATCTGATTAAAGAACACCGTCCGCCTTATAACGTGCTACTACGTGATGATAAATCTTACCTTTATGTGTTTATCTCAGCGGATAAACCTTATCCCAGATTGGCTTATGGGCGCGGTAAGGGCAATCACCAAAAAGGACGGTTTTTTGGTCCTTTCCCTTCTGCGCATGCGGCAAAAGAGACGCTGGTGCTCATGCAAAAAATGTTTCAGATGCGCCAATGTACCAATACCTTTTTTAAACAGCGTAAGCGCCCATGCCTTGAGTATCAAATTAAGCGTTGCCGTGCGCCCTGTGTTGGTTTGGTGTCACCAGAAGAATATGCAGAAGATGTCAATAATACCATTCGTTTCCTAAAAGGTGATTCTAGCGATATCCATAGTACGCTGATTGAAAAAATGGAAGGCGCGGCTGAAGTGTTAGATTTTGAAAAGGCGGTCTTTTATCGTGATCAGCTGTCTATGCTGCGTGAAGTACAAGCAAAGCAAGCTGTTTATACCGTACAAGGTGAGGCCGATGTAATAGCTATTGCCAGCCAAGCAGGCATGACCTGTGTCAATGTATTGACGGTGCGTGGCGGGCGCGTGCTCGGTGGTAAGAACTATTTCCCTGATGTTGATAGCAATGAGCCGCTTGCCGATAATTTATCAGCGTTTATTACCTCATTTTATTTTCAGGTGACCGATGACTTGCCAGCAGAAATTATACTCAGTCATGAGCTACCCGATCAGACGGCAGTTAGTGAAGCACTGGCAACGCATTTTGGTAGCAAGGTTGTTATTAAAACCAATGTCCGTGAGCACCGCGCTGAGTGGTTAGATTTGGCAAAACTTAATACCAATAATGCACTAAAAACCAAGCTTGGCGATTATTTAGAATTGCATGCGCGCTTTGGCGCGCTTAAAGAGGTGCTAGCAGAGGTTACTGATCGAACCATTGACCGTATCGAGTGTTTTGATATCTCGCATACCATGGGTGAGGCGACCATCGGTAGCTGTGTGGTCTTTGACCAAGGTGGCTCGCGCCGCCGTGATTATCGCCAATATGCGATTCATGATATTGTCGGCGGTGATGACTATGCGGCGATGAAGCAAGTGCTAACGCGTCGTTATAAAAAGCAGCCATTGCCTGATTTATTGCTGATTGATGGTGGTAAAGGTCAGCTCAGTATGGCAAAAGAGGTGCTGGTAGAGTTGGGCATTTTAGGCGATACCTTGCTTATCGGTGTGGCAAAGGGCGAGGGGCGTAAGGCTGGGCTTGAGGTATTGCATTTCCTTGACCACGAGCCGCTTGATTTGCCGATGGATAGTAAGGCGCTGCATTTATTGATGCATATTCGCGATGAAGCGCATCGTTTTGCTATTACTGCGCACCGTAAGAAGCGTGATAAGCGCCGTTCGTCATCAGTGCTAGAGGTCATACCGGGGCTGGGTGAAAAGCGTCGTCGTGACTTGCTTAATCACTTTGGTGGTATGCAGCAATTGCTTGGCGCGTCACAGCAAGAGCTGGCTGGCGTGCAGGGAATTGGTCCGATATTGGCGAAAACTGTTTATAAAGTGCTGCATGAATAATTTTAGTAATATGTGCTGAATTTAAGTTTCTGCTAACAAAATCCAATAACAAAAAGAGGCTGTCTTAGAATTATCTAGGACAGCCTCTTTTTGTTAATATTTTAAATACATGAACTGCTATTATTTAGTAGCTTCTCTTTTATAAGTCACAAACTTAAAATCTAGCCCACTTTTCTCATCGTGCATCTGCTCAGATTCTGCTGCGACTACAAACTCATTTGGCAGCTCTGGATAAAAGGCATCGCCATCCGTAATGTCAGTATCGACATGCGTTAGCTCGACACGGTCGGTATACATCATCGCTTCTTTAAACACGCGCTCGCCGCCGATGACCCAAATGGTATCAAGATGCGCACCATGAGCCAAACTTGCTGCTTGGGTGAGTGCATCGTCTAAACTATGCATCACATAAGCTTTTTCACTACCAACCAAGCCACTTTGCTCAGCATAATCTAATTGGCTGGTAATGATAAAACTGATACGTTTTGGCAGTGGTCGGCTACCCATCGACTCAAAAGTCTTACGACCCATGATGACGATACCTTGTATCGCGCCATCGCTTTGCTTGGTCGTCATACTCTTAAAATGTTGCAAATCTGCTGAGATATGCCAAGGCAGCTCATTCCCTTTGCCGATACAGCGATTGCTACTGATAGCCGCAATCTGGGCAACTTCGGTATTGGCATAACTCATAAGATATCCTTTTTATTGTTTTTTAACATTCAAGCGATAAAAACTTAGACGGCAACTTTGGCTTTAATGGCAGGATGCGACTCATAACCATCGACGCTGATATCATCATAGTTAAAGGCAAAAATATCGGTCACATCAGGATTCAGGGTCAAAGTTGGCAAGCTATAAAGCTCACGTGTCAGTTGCAGCTCAACTTGCTCGCGATGGTTTTGGTAAATATGACAATCGCCACCCGTCCAAACAAATTCACCAACTTCTAAGCCACACACTTGCGCCACCATATGGGTAAGCAGGGCGTAGCTGGCGATATTAAATGGCACACCGAGGAATAAATCCGCTGAGCGTTGATAGAGCTGGCATGACAGTTTATTGTCCGCGACAAAAAACTGAAATAAAGTATGACAAGGCGGCAACGCAACTTGCTCCGCTTCAGCGGGATTCCAACCAGAAACGATTAAGCGGCGCGAGTTGGGGTTGTTCTTAATTTGCTCAATAACTTGGGTAATTTGATCGACGCCATCGTTCTCATAGCTGCCATCTTCACGCTTGGTCGCGCCATAATTGCGCCATTGATGACCATAGATAGGACCGAGGTCGCCCGCAGGACGGTTAAAGCGCGCGGTTTGTTCAGCGGTCGCCCATTCGTTCCAGATGCGCACGTTATTTTCTTGTAAATAATCGACGTGGGTGCTGCCACTTAAAAACCAAAATAGCTCATAAACGATGGATTTGAAATGGACTTTTTTGGTGGTTAATAAGGGAAATCCATCGGCTAAGTCAAAACGTAGCTGCGCGCCAAAGTGACTCAGTGTACCGGTGCCAGTACGATCGCCTTTTTCAGTGCCATGAGTAAGGACGTGTTGTAGCAAATCTAAATAGGCTTGCTCATTTTTACTGTTATGGTAATGACTGCTCATAAAATTGCTCTTTTACGCTGTGAAAACGTATCTTTAATTTATTTCTCAAGAATATGGTTCTTAAAAATATAGTTTTTAAAACATAGACTTTAAAATATAGTTCTTAAAATAATGCTTAATATAGCTTTTAATAGGGTAGTTGTTGCTAAGTAGGGCTTAATAAGCTGACTGCTTACCCCAATCATAAATACCGCGTTTATAAGCGTAAATCAACATGATTAAGCCTGCGATAATCATCGGTGCGCTTAAGAGCTGCCCTTTGGTCATCCAGCCTAATAAGATAAAGCCTTGGTCGGCATCTGGCTGACGGAAGAACTCAATGATAAAGCGGCTGATACCGTAGCCCAATAAGAAGACCGCGGATGCTGCCATACGTGGGCGCGGTTTTGATGAATACCACCATAAAAAGATAAATAGTAGCAGACCTTCGGCAAAGGCTTCGTATAGCTGCGATGGATGGCGCGGTAGTAAATACTGTCCATTTACCTCAAGCATCAATTCTTGTAGCTCAGGATTGCTCTGTAATTGCTCCATATCAAAGGCAGCGGCTTGCGGGAAATAAGTCAGCCAGTTGTAACCACCGTCTGAGACGCGCCCCCATAGCTCACCATTGATATAGTTACCGATACGACCAAATAATAAGCCCGTCGGCACACAAGGCACGATAAAATCGAACACTTGAAAAGCAGTCTTTTTATACTTACGAGCAAAGAACCACATGCCTAGCATGACGCCGATAAAACCACCGTGGAAAGACATACCGCCTTCCCAAACTCGTAGCAAATACGCAGGGTTTTGTAAAAGCTCGCCGAATTGATAAAACAGCACATAGCCAATACGACCGCCTAAAATGACGCCAAGCGCCCCATAAAAGACCAAATCAGAGACCATATCGGTGGTCCAATTGTCGCGTTTGGTGCTGCGATACCACGCCAGACCATAAGCGGCAGCAAAGGCCAACAGATACATTAAGCCATACCAGTGCACTTCTACTGGTCCCAAAGATAGCGCTACGGGATCATACTGAGGGTGAATCATCATAAGAGCATCATATTATTGATAATGGAATGTAGCTCATAATAGCAAAATTCATCCGTTGCGAATACTGTGATAAGTGAATGGTTAATTGAATGGATAGCAAAGCGCCGCAAAAACCGATAAGATGAAAAAAAGCGCCTCAATTTTTAAGGAACCCTTATGCAGCCATATTTATCGAAACTATCCTTGCTAGGCGTAGTAGCATCAGGCCTAGCGCTGTGGGTTCCTATGAATGCACAAGCAGCGATGAGCAATATTGAGAACATCACTATTTATCAAGGCTTAGCCAGCGTGACTCGTACTTTGCCAATCAGCGGTAGCGGCGAGCAGACGTTGGTTTTTTCTTGCTTATCGCCGACTATTGATCCAGAAAGTATCAGCGTACAAGCATTGGGCAATGTCAATGTTGGCGAAGTCAGTATCGAAACGTTAAGCGCTGAGCAAGCGGCACAATGTCAATATGGCCAATATCAAGGCGACACTAAAATACAGAGCCAAAAAAACAATCTCACCGATATCAGCGCTGAATTAGAAGCGGCACGTTTAACCAAAGCCTATTTGCAAAACCTTACTAAAGTGACGCAAATTAATACGGCTGGTACTCTTGCGAATAATGCCCGTGATTTAGAGATGCAAGCGGCAAGTATTAATAAAAGGATAGTCGAGCTACAACAGCGAGAAGCGCAAGCGAAAGATGCGCTCAATCAGCTGCTGGCGGGCAGTACCACCTCGAAACAGAATAGTGTGACCCAGGTCAGTGTACGTACTGCCAGTCGCACGCCAAGCACCGTTAAACTGCACTATCAAGTGCGCGGTGCCAGTTGGGAGCCGACTTATCAAGCGCGCTTAAATACCGATAGTAAGCAGCTGAATATCACCGCTTCTGCCATCATCGCCCAACAAACGGGAGAGAACTGGAGCAACGTGCCGGTTATCCTAAGCACCGTTAATCCCAATCAAACGACGACCAGCCAGTTGCCAAGAGTTGAGCGCTTGTCGTTATATGAGGAAGAGCAGGCTAAGTTAAGCCGTTATGCACAACCAATGATGGAAGCAGCGCCAGTGGTCGTGTCTGCAAGAGACAATTATGGTGGAGCAGGGGCTGCAGAGATGCCACCGCTACCGAGCTTTAGCGTCAGCAGTCAAAATAAAAATGGCATTACCGAATATAGACTGCCGCAGCGGGTCAGTATTCCAAGTGATGGCAGGCGCGTACGCACGGTCATTGATGAGCAATCTGGCACCAGTAAGCTTTGGCTACGTAGCACGCCAAGTGCCGAGACCGCTGCTTATTGGTATGCATCCGCGCCATTTTTGACACCTGCTTGGGCGGATGGTTCGTTGCAGTTATACCGCGATGATAACTATGTCGGACAATCGCGCTACAACTATCAAAACCTAAAAGAGCAGGGCATAGGTTTTGGTATTGACCCAAGTTTACTGGTGAAGCAGCTGACCGATGAAAATAAGCAAGGCGATAAAGGTGTATTTAACCGTCAGCAAACCAAAACCATCACCCAAGCTTATCAGTTTACCAATCAGCACAATCGTAGCGTGCGCTTGCAAGTGTTAAGCGCTGAGCCGGTTAGTAGCGATGACAGCATTAAAGTCACCGCGGCGCACACGCCAGCTATTAGCCAAAAAGACTGGAATGATAATAAAGGCATGGTCGCTTGGGAGTTTGATTTACCAAGTAAACAAGCGCAAGTCGTGCAATCGACGTATCAAATCAGCTACCCTGCCGATAAAAAATTAAGCACGAATTAATGTTAAACCAGAACCATATAATTGACTCAATTTAAAAAGAATACAGTGCTGATGGGAGTGCTGCTGGGATAAATTTTGTGAAGCCTCTGGAGTGCGAAGCGCACAGCAAGCGAGAAAAATTTATCCCAGCAGAACGCTATTTTTAACGACCTTCTTTTATATTGAAACACCACCTAATAATCTTATAAAAGGAAAACTATGTGTATTGTCGCCATTGCTTGGCAGTTATTTGATGAGCTGCCTTTGGTCTTACTGTCCAATCGTGATGAGTTTTTGCAGCGTCCGACAGAGCCGCTCCATCAGTGGGCGGATAAGCCTGTTTATGCAGGGCGTGATAAGCAAAGTGGCGGCACATGGCTTGGTATACATCAAGAGCAATATGGCAATTTTCACAAGCAAAATGGTCGTTGGGCGGCGGTATTAAACTTTCGAGATGGCGTGCAAGCAAGTAATGACGAACGCTCGCGCGGTGCATTGGTCACCGATTTCTTGACCAGTACTGTAAGCCCGATGGATTTTGCTCGGCAAATCAGCCTGCAAGATTATGCAGGCTTTAACCTTATTATTGGTGATGCGGCGCAAGCGGTGATTGTCAATAATCGTGGTCATGCACCAACCGCCTTACACTCGGGGCTGCATGTATTCTCAAACGGTCAGCCTGAGGAAGAGTGGTTTAAAACCGAGCGCCTACGTGGCCGTTTAAGACAGGAAGTATTGCCTTTGATTGCTGAAAATAGCGCTCCTGAGTATTGGCAAGAAGCGGCGTTTGCAGTGATGTCTGATAAAACGCCAGCGCCAGAAAATAAATTACCCGAAACGGGTATTGCTAAGCAGATTGAGCGAGCACTATCTTCTATTTATATTGAGCCCATTGCTTTGTTTAGCATGGATGCTACCGTCCCGACATACGGTACTCGCACCCAAAGTATTCTGACTTTAAATCAATCTCCTAGTCCTATCGATGCCGAACCTATCTTACGTGCTCAACTACAGAGTCGAGAATATGAGTAATTTATATATTGTCATTTTACTATGACTTATGGCTAGGCTTTTCTAGTTGTTATTTAAGCCTTATTGCAGAGGTAATTGTAAATCCCCAATATATTTAGGGATTTACCTGTTAATAGTGACTCTGATGACATAAACTGGATATATAGGTCATTTAAGCGCCATTAATAATGCCTACTACCCTCTAATCAGAGGTCAGTTTAACAAGGAGTACGATATGACTATGATGAAATCATTAATATTCGTTGAGCCAGGTAAAATTGAAATTGTTGATAAGAAAATTCCTGATGTCGGCCCGAACGATGCTTTATTAAAAATTACCACTACGACGATTTGTGGTACCGATATTCATATTTTTAAAGGTGAGTATGCTGTTGCAAAAGGATTGACAATTGGGCATGAACCGGTAGGGATTATTGAAAAGCTAGGTAGTGCAGTGATGGGTTATAAAGAAGGGCAACGAGTCATTGCTGGCGCGATTTGTCCAACATTTACCTCTTATGCTAGCCAAGATGGCTTCCCCTCACAAGATGGAGGCTATCTTGATGCCGATGGCAAATGCTCTTGTCATGGTTATAAAGCAACCGGCGGTTGGCGCTTTGGTAATCACATTGATGGTACGCAAGCAGAGTATGTACTAGTGCCTGATGCACAGGCCAATCTATGTCCAGTGCCAGATGGATTGACGGATGAGCAAGTGCTGATGTGTCCTGACATTATGTCAACAGGCTTCAAGGGGGCAGAAAACGCTAATATTCAGATCGGTGATGTTGTCGCTATCTTTGCACAGGGGCCTATTGGCTTATGTGCTACTGCTGGGGCAAGGCTCAAAGGTGCGTCACTGATTATCGCTGTTGATGGTAACAATCAGCGTCTAGCGATGGCGAAGAAATTAGGAGCGGACATTACGCTTAATTTCACAGAAGTTGATGTGGTTGATGAAATCATGAAAATCACTGCTGGGCGTGGTGTCGATAGTAGTATCGAAGCATTAGGTTTGCAAGCTACCTTTAATCAGTGCATCAAGATATTAAAACCGGGTGGAACTTTTTCAAGTCTTGGCGTTTATTCTGAGGATTTAGTCATTCCAATAGCAAATTTCGCTGCTGGTCTTGGCGATCATACGATTCGTACGGCACTTTGTCCAGGTGGTAAGGAACGCATGCGTCGTTTGCTGAATGTCATTGAGTCAGGTCGTGTGGATCTATCAGAGATGGTGACACATACTTATGCGCTAGACGATATTGTAGAAGCATACGATTTATTTATGCATCAGCGTGATGGGGTCTTAAAAGTTGCTATCAAACCATGATTTTAGCAATTATAAATACGAAAAAGCCTGTATCGAGTGATACAGGCTTTTTCGTATTTACTACTAAAACAATAAATCCAACTGTTTATTCCACCAACAAATGGTTGTTTTGTTCTGGAATAATCAGTTCTTGTTTAAGCGGTAGTTCGCGCACCAATTCTTGCAAGGCGCGACGATATACCCCACGTTTAAAATGAATCACTTGTCCGAGTGGATACCAGTAGCTGACCCATTGCCAATGGTCAAATTCTGGTTTACCCTCATCAAAGCGGATATGTTGAGTATTCGGCTCATCTAAGCGCAGCAAAAACCATTTTTGTTTTTGCCCAATACACAAAGGATACTGCCCATGACGCACATAGCGTTTCGGCAGGCGGTAGCGCAACCAATCTTGCGTGACCGCCAGTAAATCCACGTGACGCGGACGTAAGCCGACCTCCTCCCAGAGCTCGCGATACATCGCATCCATCGGCGTCTCCCCGCGGTCGATGCCGCCTTGAGGGAACTGCCAAGCGTTGTGACCAATACGTTTTGCCCACAGAACTTGCCCTTGTGTATTTGCCAAGATGATGCCGACATTGGCGCGAAAGCCGTCTGCATCTATCATGACTAAACCCTTTTAAATTGTTTAAAAATAGCTTATTTCAACAAGGTACAGTGACAGCAATCATAATTATTATAGGGTGACTGTTATCGATACCATGGCAAAATAAGATTCATTACCGTTATTAAACCAAGAAACAACCCAAATGTGTAACAGTATTTTGCTATAAAATGTTTCACAAGATTAATACTTTAAAATCAGTGGGTTATAATTAGACTTTTGTAAGTTTTTTATGATGGATTTTATAAGAGTAATAAGTTTGAATAATATTACCGTGATAAATACTTAACAATCAGATTCAGGGTGAAATGGTGATTTCTAAAAGACATGTGCTGAAACGGTTTATAAAAGGTAAACAAGGATATGGCTTTATAAATCTCGTTTTGGCTTATGCTACACTAGGAAAAGACATTATTTTTCCAAAAGATATTGTTCTTCGAAAAATAAGAAACCGTTCCTATTCAAATTAAAAACCATGTCAAATTAAAAATCATGTGAATTAAGAAGCATGCGCATTCAAAATCGTACCAATTAAAACAAGGAATATTTAAGATGTCAGAGTCAAAAGCAAGCGTTACGTGGCAAGAAAACAAAGCCTTTATGGGTGTGTCCCCCTCAGGACATAACGTCCAAATCGATGCCGATAAAGAAAAAGGCGCCAGCCCAATGGAGCTGATTTTATTAGGGCTTGGTGGCTGTGCAAGCTATGACGTGGTTGCAATTTTACAAAAGTCGCGCCAAGAAGTGACAGACGTACGCTGTGAGCTGACCGCGCAGCGTGCCGAAACCGTGCCAGCCGTTTATACTGACATTCATATGCATTTTGTGGTGACCGGACAAGATGTCAAAGAAAGCCAAGTCGAAAAGGCAATCAAACTGTCTGCAGAAAAATACTGCTCAGCCAGTCGGATGCTAGTACAGGGCGGCGTCAATGTGACTCACGATTTTGAAGTCATTGCAGGATAGGGAAGATTATACTAATGAGTCTATTCTTTGGGTTGATTCCCGATAGCGCAGTGTCAGGTATTTGGGCAATGGTGGTGGCAAGTTTGCTGCCCCTAGTGATGGCGCTGACGGCAAAAGCAATTGGTGGCTTTAATTTGGCTGACAATGCCCATCCGCGCGATTTTTTACAAAGGACGACGGGAGCTGCGGCGCGGGCTAATGCCGCCCAGCAAAACAGCTATGAGACCTTGCCTATATTTTTGGCGGCAGTGTTGGTTGCGATGCTGTTTTTTGTACCGCAATTAATTATTAATACCATCGCTTGGCTTTATGTGCTGATTCGTATTGGTTTTTGCGTGGCCTATATTACCAATTTAGCTACCTTTCGCTCTATTCTTTGGACGCTATCGATGGCGTGCTCATTGATGTTATTTTATTTAGCGATTCGGGTCAGTATGTAAGTCGATTAGCCTGAGCGCGCTGTTGTAAAACGCGCTGTTTTAGCAATAGAGTATGTTATCAATAAGGTAGTGATTCATTAAGCAACGCTTGCTTGTAGCGCCTTGATAATCACTGCTTTATTTTTTTCTCGTTTGATATCGTCCCATACTGTTTTCGCCTCGCTATAGCCTTTGGTCAGCATCGCTAACCACTGTTTATAACGACCGACTAAAACCACATCGCTTTTCGCCGCACCTTCTAAAAACTTAATCTGATGGGTAATTAAATCTTGCCACAATAATGTCGCCGTATTTTCTAGGTTTCTGTAGTTTTGACTACTGTTGTTTTGACTACTGTCAGTATCGAGCTGGGCAATCAAGTCGGGACGGGTAACGGCTCCGCGACCAAGCATCAGATGCGTCGTACCTGACTGCGCCATACAGTTTTGCGCATGCTCACTATTCCAAATCTCGCCATTGGCAATCACTGGAATATCTAAGGTATTAAAATTCTGAATTTTATCCCAATAAGCCGGCGGCTTATAGCCTTGGGTCTTGGTACGTGCGTGAATGGTTAGCCAATCGGCGCCACTCGCAGCAATGGCAGCTTTGATATCATCCATGCGACTGGTATCGGTATAGCCCAAGCGAATCTTTGCGGATACGGGAAGATGAGCAGGAACCGCTTGGCGTACGGCGCTGATAATCTCATACATCACTTCGGGCTCATCAAGTAGCACTGAACCACCGCGATGGCTGTTGACCGTTTTAGCCGGACAACCAAAGTTAATATCAATCGCCGGCGCACCAAGCTCACACGCATAGGCGGCATTTTCTGCCATCAATTGCGCTTCGCTACCGAGTAGCTGAATATGAATCGGCGTACCGGATGCGGTTTTGGCATCATGATGTAATTCTGGCACGTATTTATAAAAAACGTGTGCTGGCAATACATGCTGAGTGACGCGAATAAATTCACTGACCGACCAATCATAAGGGCGACCCAAGTCTGTCGCAATTTGGGTTAGGATTTGGCGCATTAATGGGTCGGTTAAGCCTTCCATAGGCGCAAGGAGACGAACGGGATTGGCAAACAAGCGCTGAATAGTGTGTTGGCGCTCTTGCAGTGCTTGAGATAAAGATGGGGTGTTATTCATGATTGGTAAGCTGTTACTGTAAATTGAGGTCGGCAAAGACTATGAGGTGTGAGATAAAAGAGAAAACTAAGAATTACCAAAAACCACCTTTTTACCCGTCTGTAATCCTGATATCAAGTCTTTAATATTATGAATATCTAAATTGCTCTGTGCCCGTGTGCAAGCAACGTAGAGCAGACGCAGCTCTTCTGGGCTGATTTTGACTGCATTGGTTGTCACATCATAATAAAAGTCATCATCTAGCTGTACTTTACCCCACTCAAGCCCTTTGGCTTTATGCGCGGTTGAGATGACATAATCGGCATTTTCAATACTGGATAAACTATTCACCGCTTGGCTGAGCACATTAGTCCCATGATCATCGACCAATTTGACCAAGGTTTTAAGGTCACTACCTTCATTGGTTTCAGAATATTCTTGAACGTCACCCCAATTATAAAAATATGCCAGCTCAGGTACGCCATACGCCGATTTACCATTTTTTAAGTTTTCGGCTGCCTGACAGAATTTAAGCATACGATCGGTATCCGCTTGCAGAGCAACTCTATGACCAAGCTTTAAGCCTGTTAGCAATTGCGACATAGCAGCAGCATTGGTGCGGCAAAGAATGGCGTCTTTTTTACTATGAACCATGCCTTTTTCGGTAGAAGACTGCTTATTTGGATTGCCTTTTAATGGCACATCTTCCTGTAAAGCTTTGAGCAAGGTATTGGCAATCTCAGCAATCGGTTCACCAAAACGAAACGACTGCGTTAATAAGGTTTGCGGCAACGGCAGTTTTTTCATCGCATTGACCGCACCGCGCCATTCATAAATCTGCTGATGGGCGTCGCCTACATAAATCACTTGCCGTGGCTGTTGGGTCAAGATGCCCATCATCAAGGGATCGGCATCTTGCGCTTCGTCAAATAAGATAAAATCTGCGGGAATACTGGGCTTCGATAATGCCCACAATTTAAGATAAATATCATGCCCGATACCAGCAGGATGGCGCGCATCAATCGACTGCAACCAGCGCTGCTCAACGGCGGGGTAGAGCATTTCACGCAGCTGCTCAGCATCAGAATCATCGAGCCAGCTTGGAAATTCAATATGCCTTGGCGCAGGATAGCTGGCGTGGGTACTACAAAAATTGCTCACCGCATCACTGACAAACCGCGACAAGCGCGCTGGCGTGAGGGTAATATATTTATTCATCCCATCCATTTGCCGACGGACTTGTACCGGTTGCAGACCCAAATCATCACCCAGACGTTTGGGTGAAAATCTTGGCAACGACAATTTTGCGGTGATATCACGTGGTACATGACGATAAGCCAGTGAGTGAAACGTCCGACAGTCGACGTGACCGGGGAATTTTTGCCGTGCATCGTTGGCAATTGCTTTGTTAAAGGCTAAATATAAGCCGCGGCCACGCAGACGCTCACCGATTAATTTGAGCGTCGTCGTTTTCCCTGCGCCCGCATAAGCGACCACTTTAAATGACTTGTGATCCATCGCCATATTTAGCGCGTTCAGCTGCTCATCGGTGGGATCGCTCATATAAGCTGGCATAGATGCGGACATAATAAAGCTACCTAAAAAACTAGAATGGGGACAAAAATAACGGGGGTAAAAAAAGCCACTGCATAGACAATGGCCGACTGGTCATGATGACGATATTGATTGCAAAAAAAATGCAAGCGCACAGGACAATAATAAAAAAGTTAGTGGAAAATAAAGGTGGAAATAAGCAGGTTATATTAACAGATTAGCGCGTTGGCTGTTTTGCAATAAGTGTCTGATAAGTAGAGCTATTCTTTCTTCAATTCTATATCGTCTGCTGCATCAAGGCTGCGCTCTTCTTTGATTAAAATTTTTGCTAAAAATAATCCCAGCTCAAACAATAACCACATCGGAATCGCGAGCATCAACATCGATACGCCATCAGGCGGTGTAACGACCGCCGCAACGGCAAAACAGCCGACGATAATATAACGGCGTTTATCTTCTAAGCTCTGAATGGAGACGACACCCGCCAATATCAATAGTAAGGTGACCACCGGAATCTCAAACGTCAGCCCAAATACCATGAATAATTTGAGCGCAAAACTTAAATAACTGTCGATATCTGTCATCGGCAAGACGTTCTGCGGCGCAAACATGATAAAAAACTTAAGCACGCCTTTGAGTACAATAAAATAAGAGAAAGCCACGCCCGCATAAAATAAAAATATCGAGGACATCAGTACCGGAATGGCGACTTTTTTCTCTTTTTTATATAAACCGGGTGCGACAAACGACCAGATTTGATACAAAATATACGGCATCGCAAAAAATGCCGCGACAAATATGGTCAAGCGTATCGGTGCCATAAAGTTAGAGGTGATATCGGTCGCAATCATTGTCGAGTTGGCGGGCAACTGAGCAACCAATGGGTCAGATAAAAAATCATAGAGCTCGCGTGAAAATCCGACCAAGGCTAAAAATATCACCAATACCGCGACGCATATCTTAATCAGATGCCGACGTAACTCAATCAAATGCTCGGTAATCGGCATATCGCCAAGTGAGCTTAAGATATCGCCAGAGTCCTCATTGCTGTTATCGACGTTCTCACTATCGGTATTACTATCAAGGGTTTCTGTTGCAGCCTTAATATCTGCATCCATTATTTTTTCTTGGCGGCTTTTTTTACGTTTAAATAAGCCCACTAATTATTCTCCTGCTTATTAACAGAAGCCTGTTTGGGTAAAGGGCTGTCCAAATGGATGGCAGGGCTGTTTAATAAAATATCGGCTTTATAATTGGGTAAATAGGGCGCTTGCGGCAGACGCCTTGCTTTATCATAAGCGCCCAGACGGAACCACATATTTTCCCACGGTTTGGTGCTGATATTTTGAATGTTGCTTTGAGTTGTTTGTGTAGTGATGTGTTGAGTGTCGCTATCATCATTACCTTGAGTCTCTGAAAGTTCAGGCTCTTTTAACTTTTTATCTGACCCATCACTGTCATAGGCATAGTCAAACTCTTTTGGCGCCGCGGACGAATTATCGCCTTTTTCACCATCGTTTTTATTATTGGTATTATCCACTTTATCGGTTGTAGGCTGATGCGCTGCTTTTAGATGCTGATTCTGCGAGGATGAAAACTCTTGCATACTGCCGCGCATCTCTGCCATTTCACGGCGCATTTCTGCTTCCGTTTGGCGAATTTTGGCCAGCTCTTTTTGCATTTGCTGGCGTGTCTCAGCTAAGTCAAGCTCCGCTTCAATTTCAGACTGCAAGGTAGAAACCGTGCGGCGAATTTTGGCATACCATTGTCCAGCAGTGCGCGCCGCTTGGGGCAGCTTTTCTGGCCCCAAGACGATTAAGGCAATGACGCCAAAAAGCAATAATTCAGAAAACCCAATATCAAACATAATGTTCCGATGTCACTGTCTAAATGCTATACATTATGCTTGTCATCAACCTTAGTGGTTGTTGGGCGATCTTCAGGGTGTGCTTTGCCATCATGGTCGAGCACCACTTGCTTTTTGGCATGTTCAGTATTTTCGTCTTTGACGGCTTCTTTAAAACCTTTGACCGCGCCGCCCAAATCTTTGCCAGCATTTCTTAGTTTGGAGGTGCCAAATACGACAACCACCACCACCAATAAAATCAGCCAATGCGTAATGGAAAAACTGCCCATAATGCTATCCTTATGTCTTGGTTTTCAGTCTTTATAGGAATACGTTGAGTGTATAGAATATTGCTGTCGTGCACAAAAGCTATCGACAGCTTATGCGAAGTAACACGTCACACTATTATAACCTGCCGTTATGACAAAAAGGTGAAAGCAACAATAATCAAACAGGGTAATGGCTAAGCTTAAAAAACGCTAGCGCGCCGCTTTTTCATCAATACCTGAGAGACCAAAGCGTCGACCTAATTCATTTAATACCGCCTCTGACTCGATATCGAACCAAGCCAAACCTACTAAGGTATGGAACCAGACATCAGCGACTTCATAGATAAGCTCATGACGCGCTTCGTCATATTGGGTTTTATCAGTGCTTTCATCGCAATTGGCAAAGTCTTTAGCAGCGATGATGCTCTCGGTACTTTCTTCACCGACTTTTTCTAATATTTTATTTAAACCCTTGGCGTATAAGCTGGCTACATATGAGCTATCAGCATCCGCTTGTTTGCGCTCGGCCAATACTTTATCAAGCTGCTGCAAAATAGAATGAGTGGTAGCAAGGTTGTTATTTTGATGGGTGTCTGCATGGTCTATATCTTCCGCAGTCGCTTCATTAATTTCAGGCGTGGCTTTTGCAGCGGCGTTTGTCTGATAAATCTCTGCAGGATCTTTTAATACTTTATCGACTGTTTGCCATTCAGGTGTTTGCCCTGACAAATCCAAACGCTGATAAAAACAAGACTCGCGGCCGGTATGACAAGCAATACCACCGGCTTGAGTGACGCTAAGGACAATCACATCGGCGTCGCAATCTAGACGAATATCATGCACGCGCTGAGTATGCCCAGAAGATTCGCCTTTATGCCATAACTTGCCACGCGAACGCGAAAAGTACACCGCCGTCTGCGTTTGCGCGGTTAATTGTAAGGATTCGGCGTTCATCCACGCCATCATCAAAATACGCCCTGACACATAATCTTGTGCAATTGCAGGAATCAAACCATCAGCATTAAAATTTACGGCGGCAAGCCAAGCAGGTAAAGTCATCGTCTATCGTCTTATAAGTAGAAAGTAATTAGTCATACAAACTAATTAATAATAAAAAATAGGTTTTAATAAAAAGCACTCATCAATAAAAAAGCTCATTAAGCGCTATGCAGCCTATCTATCGTTTATGAGAGCGCTTTATCAGTGTTCACTCTCTACTTAAACACAGCTTAGGCTGACATTCAATATGTTAAAGCAGTAAATAAAGCACAATTATACCTGAGCGGGATTTTGATAAAATAATAATTGTAAATTAGACTCAGCTAACCTTAGTTTTATTAAGTTTGTATAGCTTAGTTTCTATTTCGAAGCTTGAATTTTAAGTGGCTAAAGACCAAGGTTTAACTACTTAAAATAAGCCCCATAGTATTTGTGATTAGAAAGAACAACATACGCTAAACCGAGCTGAAACTTTCCTTGGCAAAACTGCGCATGATCTGTTAAAATGGCGCCTCCCACCTCGAGGCAAATAGAGGTTTAGTGCCTGTTTTTACAGCCGCTATTCGTTATTGACTATTTGACGACCAGGTTCTATCAAAGACAAAGAGGCAAATCATCATGAAAGTTAAGATGAAAACCAGAAGCGGTGCAGCTAAACGCTTCAAAAAAACAGCGAACGGCTTTAAGCGTAAGCAAGCATTCAAAAGCCATATCTTGACCAAGAAATCAGCTAAGCGTATTCGCCAGTTGCGCGGTCTTAAGATGGTGGACAAGTCTGACGAAGCAGCAGTTCGTCGTATGTGCCCATACATCTAATAAGGCTATCGTCATTTATCTTTAATTAAGCGCTGTTTAATAAATAGCGACTGAATTAAAAACATATGACTTTGCAATCTGATAACGATGTCTATTATTCAACTATTTAATGACATCGTGATTCGTTTAATAATGATTAAAAATATCTTGGAGTAATTTATGGCCCGTGTAAAACGTGGTGTACAGGCAAATCGCCGTCACAAAAAAATCTTAAAGCGCGCAAAAGGCTACTACGGTGCCCGTTCACGTGTTTACCGCGTAGCGGTACAGGCAGTGACCAAAGCTGGTCAATATGCTTATCGTGACCGTCGCAACAAAAAACGTACTTTCCGTCGTCTTTGGATTGCACGTATCAATGCTGGTGCACGCTTAAACGGCTTAAGCTATAGCCGCTTTATCAATGGCATGAAAAAAGCTAACATTGCAATCGATCGTCGCGTACTTGCTGACATCGCTATGCATGATGCAGCGACTTTCACCGCCTTGGTTGAAAAAGCAAAAGCGGAATTGGCCTAAATATTAACCGTCCTTTAGGTATTCAGCTTTTTTGATTGCTTGAATGGATAGGACTAATATTGATTAATAGTACGATATTAATAAAAGCTACCGCTGGTCGGTGGCTTTTTTTATATTAAATTATTTTATGGTCAGTTTATCACCGCTAAGATGCAACATGCTTTTTATAAAGTTGCACCTTTCATTGTCTAAATATTCAAGCCATTCATATTACACGCCCTTATATTAAAATGAATGGGTAAATGGTTTGCAATATTTGGTCAAATCCCTACAATTACCTATCACTATAATTAATAGTCCGTTTAAATCAGGAAGAATGCGTCTTATGACTACCCCTGCTGCCACCACCGATTTGTCGGCGCTACCGACCTTATCCTCAGAACTGAGCGAGCTAACTGAAGCCCAGCTGATTGAGTTTGCCAGTACCGCTGAAGCCTTAATCCTACAAGCCAATGATGTCCGCTTATTACAAGATTTGCGCGTGCAATTGACGGGTAAAAAGAGCCCCTTAACTGGCTGGTCAAAGCAGATGGGCAAACTGAGCAGCGATGATAAAAAAACTTACGGTGGCTGGTTACATCAAGTCCGTAGCCGTATTCAAGATGCATTGACCGCGCAGCAGCAGCAGCTAGAAGTGGCGGCATTAAATGCTAAGCTTGCAAACGAAAGCATTGATATCACCTTGCCTGCTCGCGGTGGTCAAAAAGGTCATTTGCATCCAGTGACGATGATTACCCAGCGTATGCAGCAGTATTTCATTCAAGCGGGTTTTAATGTCGCTACTGGCCCTGAAGTTGAGAGTGATTACTATAACTTTGAAGCACTTAATATTCCCTCGCATCATCCAGCACGTGCGATGCACGATACCTTCTATTTTGATGCGCATTATTTATTACGTACGCATACCAGTCCGGTGCAAATTCGCACCATGGAAAAAAATGAGCCGCCGATTCGTATTATTTGTCCCGGTCGCGTCTATCGTAATGACTCGGATCAAACCCATTCGCCGATGTTCCATCAGCTAGAAGGTTTAATGGTTACCGAGTCGAGTACCTTTGCTGAGCTAAAAGGCTTGATTAGTGAGTTCTTAGAAGCGTTCTTTGCCAAAGAATTGACCGTGCGTTTCCGTCCGTCATTCTTCCCATTTACTGAGCCTTCTGCTGAAGTCGATATCCTCGATGATAATGGCAAATGGCTTGAGGTCATGGGCTGCGGTATGGTACACCCACAAGTGCTGACCAACTGCGGTATTGATAGCGATAAATACACCGGCTTTGCTTTTGGCATGGGTATTGAACGCTTTGCGATGTTGTATTACGGTATCGACGATTTGCGCTTGTTTTTCCAAAACGACGTACGCTTCTTAAAACAGTTTGGCTAGAGTGCTCTTTGTTTATATCAAAAGTGCTCCTTGTTAATATGACAGGTTAATAGTCCAACCTTTAATTCAAAATCTTTATTATAAAATTCTGATCCGAGATATTTATGAAAATTAGCGAACAGTGGCTACGTCAATGGGTAAATCCCAACAATAGCAGTGAGCAATTGGCCGAACAACTCACCATGGCAGGGCTTGAGATTGATGATCGCTTCGCGGTTGCCCGTGCCTTTAGTGGTGTGGTTGTTGGTGAAGTCATCAGTGTTAAGCAGCATCCAGATGCCGATAAACTGCGCGTTACGCAGGTGAATATTGGTGCATCTGAACCGTTACAAATCGTTTGCGGTGCGCCCAATGTAACGGTCGGTATGAAAGCGCCTGTTGCGACCGTTGGTGCCATTTTGCCTTCTGATAATGGTGCAGGTTTTGAAATTAAAAACGGTAACCTACGCGGTGTCGACTCTAACGGTATGCTTTGCGGCGCGTCTGAAATTGATTTAACCGATAGCATCGATGGTCTGCTTGAATTGCCAGCTGATGCACCGATTGGTATGGATATCCGTGAGTATTTAGGTTTAGACAATCAGATACTGGATATCTCTATCACCCCAAACCGTGGTGATTGCTTTAGCGTACGCGGTATTGCGCGCGAGATATCAGTCATTAACGATTTGCCGATGCAGCAGCCTGAGATTCCTGCCAATGTAGCAGCTACTGATAACAGCGCAACGCCAGCGGTGACAGTCAGTGCGGTTGAGGCGTGCCCACGCTATCTTTTACAATCAATCAGTAATATTGATCGTAGCATCGACACCCCAAAGTGGATGCAAGATGCGCTAGTCCAGTCAGGATTACGCTCGCATAACTTTTTGGTTGATGTGACCAACTATGTGTTGATGGAATTGGGTCAGCCGCTACATGCGTTTGATGCCGATACCATTGTTGGCGATATCGTTGTGCGTTTGGCAGAGCCTAGCGAGACCATTACCTTATTAAATGAGCAAACCATTACTCTAACGGGTGATGAATTGGTCATTGCTGATGATAAAGGCGCACTTGCGCTCGCGGGTATCATGGGCGGTCAACGCAGTAGCGTTACTGATAGCACCACCAATATCGTCTTAGAAAGCGCTTTCTTTAACCCATTGGCAATCGCTGCACGTGCACGCCGTTTTGGTCTGCATACTGATGCCTCACAACGTTTCGAGCGTGGTGTCGATTTTGAATTGCCAGAGCTAGCACTGGCACGCGCTTGTGATTTGATTACTAGCGTTACTGGCGGTCAAGCAGGGCAAATAGTAAGAGCAGAAAGTACTGAAAACCTGCCAGCACGTGCGCCTATTATGTTGCCAATCACTAAAGTCCGTGATGTCATCGGTATTGAGATTGAACCAGCAGTCATGGTACGTATCTTGAATCAATTGGGCTTTGAGGTAGCGCAGCAAGCAGATAGCCTGATTTGCACGCCGCCATCGTATCGCTTTGATATGAGTATCCGCGAGGATTTAATCGAAGAAATTGCGCGTATCTATGGCTATGACAATATTCCAAGTGTCTTGCCGCATTTGCAAGTCAGCATGGATTATGACGATACCGCAGACCTAACGCATCAAATGAAGCTGGCATTGGTCGATAATGGCTATATGGAAGCGATTAGCTTTAGCTTTAGTGATGCAAAGATAGAAGCATTACTCGATGATAAAGCACTAGGAGAAGTGTTGGCACTGGCCAATCCTATCTCTAGCGACTTAGCGGTAATGCGCCGTACTTTGCTGTCAAGCTTATTGCCTTGTGTGCAATACAATCTCAATCGTCAGCAGCCGCGCGTGCGTTTCTTTGAAACTGGTCTTAGTTTTGTCGGTCAAAGCATTAGCGAATTGGTACAAACGCCAAGTATTGCATTGGTCGCAGTCGGCGATGTTTGGGACGAGCAAGCGTATCAAAACCGGGCATTAGACTTCTATGATTTGAAGCATGATATTGAGCAGTTATTACCTGCGCAAGTGGATAGTGCGCGTATCCGCTATGAGCGTAGTAAGCTTGCTTTCTTACATCCGGGTCAAAGTGCCAAGCTCTATATCGATGATCAGTATGTCGGTTGGTTGGGTCAATTGCATCCTAATACCGCTAAACAGTTGGATCTGCCAGCTACATGGGTGGCTCAATTATCACTTGCGCCATTATTAACCCTTGTACGTGAACAGCATGCCATCACCACTCCAAGCAAATTCCCGCAAGTACGCCGTGATATTGCCATCTTAGTCGATAGCGATATTAGCTTACAGACGTTAGAGGCGACGATACGCGCCGCAGCCGGTGAGTTATTGACAGATATGTGGCTATTTGATGTGTATCAAGGTGATAAAGTGCCAGCGGGTCAACGCTCATTAGCTTTTGCGCTGATATGGCAAGACAGAACACAGACACTCTCTGATGAAGCGGTAAAGACAGCGACCGATAAGGTAGTGCAAGCTCTAACCGAACAGCACGCTGCTCAGTTGCGTGACAGCTAATATCTAATCCTAAAAATATAAAATCCTCCATAGCCTCCTCATAAGCGAGGCTATGGCGCTTTGCTATTGATGAAAAAGATTAGCTGATAGAAAGTTTTAGGCATAAATTAAGTTAAGTGGTTATTAATAAAGGATTTTATTGCAGACTTTATTAAAATGACGGCAAAAAACCTTTATAATAGCTAACATTAATCCTCATACCGCTAAACCATGATATTCGACATCACGACATAGCATAGGAGTCGTACTGTGAGCACCTTAACCAAATCTGACATGATTGAGCATTTGATGAGTCATCTTAACCTGACACGCCAAGAAGGCCGCTGTTTGGTGGAGAACTTTTTCGATGAATTGTCAGAGAGTTTGATTGATGGCAAAGAGGTCAAGCTTTCAGGCTTTGGCAACTTCGAGCTGAAAGATAAAAATAGCCGTCCCGGTCGTAATCCAAAGACAGGTGAGCCTGTTGCGGTGTCTGCGCGCCGTGTGGTTACCTTTAAAACCGGTCAAAAATTTCGTCAGCAGGTTGATGAACGTTTATTTGATGAGTAAGACTTGGTAATAAGTTACTCTGTTGAGCCAATAGCGATGATGAAAGTCATTCTATTGGCTTTTTAGATTTATCAAGCAAATGATTTACAAGATAGGGTAGTCAATGTTATGTAGCACCATAGCCTAACGCATTTTCTACCTAACCTTTGAAGCGCTAATAAAATCCTAAATAACAGACATAAAAAAAGAGAGCATAAGCTCTCTTTTTTTTACTGCAGTACTTTTTATTATGAAAAATAAAAATTACTGAGCTGGTTGCTCAACTACAACTTCGTCAGCTGCGTCTACTGCAGGAGTTTCGCTAGCTACGTCAACGCTAGTAGTAGTACCGTCTACAGGTACTTCAGCATCGATTTCGTCAGTAGCAGTAGCAGCTTGTGCATCAGCGATGTCAGCTTCAGCGTCAGCAACAGCAGCTTCTGCATCAGCAGGAACAGCTTCGCCTTCAGCAGCAGCTTCGTCTAACTGTTCAGAAGCATCTTGCACTTCTTCTTGTGCGTCAGATAAATCTTCAGCAGCGTTTTCTTTGTTGCTGTCACAGGCAGTAAGGCCCATAGTTGCAGTCATGATACCAGCTAGAGCAAGTAATTTTAAGTTCATAAGGTTTTCTCCGGGAAAATGAAATGATCAGTAGCAGCAAAAAAGGTTGAATATCCGAGATGTCTCAGAATTCAACTAGTATTAATCGCAGCTACTCAGCTTCCACGCATTCTATATGATTTCTTTCTGCATGGAAAGAGCTTGTACAATTAAGTAACAATAAAATTGTAAATAGGGGTTTACATGGTCTACTTAATATAACTTTTAATACAACAAGCCAAATTAATCGACGTATAATCAATGACATCAGTACGATTTAAGGGTTTCCCTATAAAAGGTTTTCTGTCATGACTAAGGTGCTAGTTTATACCCATTTATGGCCTATTGTCAGTACAATTATCATCAAATACAGTCATTGAATGATGAATATTAGCAGGGTATAAATAGCGGTAGTATTCGTAAAAGCTATCAATAAAAACCGTCTATAAAAGTAGTAATAAACGAAGTCTTAGCAACAAAACAATAGCAGCATAAGAAGCGTTGTTTGACCTCGTTTTTCACGGTTAATGGCTAAATGAAAAATGAAAAATAGCTAAATAAAATAGGCAATCAAGGGACTGAGCTTAAAATTATTAAATATCCATAACTATATAACAAGACTAACGACGATACGCATAGCGATGACTATGGTATTTTTTAGGAGAGATATTATGAAATGGCAAGGCAGACGCGGCAGCTCTAATGTGCGCACAAGTAGTGGTGGCGGCAAGATGATCGGTGGCGGTATCGGCGGGATTATCATCGCCGGTATCTTATGGTTGGTGTTTGGGGTCAACCCAATGACTGCACTACAGACCGGTCAAGTGGTTGCAGGTGGTGGCAGCAATACCTCTACTGAGCCTGCGACCAGTGACGACCGTGATACAAGGTTTGTCAAAGTAGTCTTGGCGGATACGGAAGAAGTTTGGCATCAGATATTCAATGAGGCCGGCAGCACTTATAAAGAACCGTCCTTGATTCTATTTAATGGGCAAGTCAGCTCCGCTTGTGGTAGCGCCAGTGCAGCAACCGGACCTTTTTATTGCCCGGGTGATCAAACGGTTTATTTGGATACGTCGTTTTTTGTAGAGATGCGCCAAAACTTAGGCATTACAGGCGATGAGCAAGGCTCAGGTGATAGCGAAAACCAAGGGAAGGCCGGAGATTTTGCCCAAGCGTATGTGATCTCTCATGAGGTTGGTCATCATGTACAGACCTTGCTCGGTATTACCCAACAAGTAAATGAAGCCGGTCGTCAAGTTACGCGCGCACAGGCCAATAAGCTGTCAGTATTACAAGAGCTACAGGCGGATTGTTTTGCGGGCGTTTGGGCACAGCGTAATCAAGAGCGCGTGCAGTTTTTAGAAGCCGGTGATATCGATGAAGCCATCAATGCTGCCGGTCAAATCGGTGATGATCGCTTGGCGCGTGCCAGTGGTGGGGCAGTCGTACCTGATAATTTCACTCATGGTACCAGTCAACAGCGCGTTCAGTGGTTTACCCGTGGTTTAGAGAGTGGCAATATTCAATCTTGCGATACTTTTAGTGGGGCACTATAAGTAGTAGAGCATGATAAATAGTGAGGCATTATAAAAGTATTGCTTCATTGCTTAATAAATAAACATAAAAAAGCCTGCAATTTAATTGCAGGCTTTTTATTTTGATAACTGTCTGTTGATAGCTATCTAAAATATATTATTTGGTTTGGTCGTAGATATAACCACCAGCGCCACCAAGAGCAGCACCCGCTAATGCACCACGTGCGATGTCTTTACTATCGCCTTTACTTCTGATTAGAGCACCAGCAGCAGCGCCTGCAGTAGCACCTCTTACGGTGTTGTTTGCGTTACCGTATGGGCCTGTATTACAACCAGTCATGATTAATGCTGAACTAGTAATGGCTGTCATTGCAAAAGTTTTAGCAAATTTCATATTATCACCTATTAAGTCGTCAAATTTAAAATACAATATACAGTTTAAAATACAATATGTATCTAGTGATGTTAGTACTACTTTGCATAGTAGCCCGTTTATGTCTATCGCGGCGTAGTAGAAACGCTAAGCTTTGCAAATAGCCTGTAAAGTATGTTGCTTCACTGTATCGTTGGTAGGGCTTTTGCTTGGAGTTATTGTATTTATAATGAAAGTCCGCTAACTGTTTCTAAGGATTATCTCCACAGCTCTATATTCTTTTTAAGTGGAATCGACTATATAGCGAGAAAGTCTTTAAACGAGTATTTAAAAAGCAAAAAAGACCACCCTAAGGCAGTCTTTATGTTTGCATATTCACTATCTAATCAATTTAATAAACAATAACTATTAATTAGTTTTGTGATTTACGTTTCATTTGCTCAAAGAACTCGTCGTTGGTTTTGGCTTCTTTTAGACGGTCTAGCAAGAACTCAGTGGCTTGGACGCCATCCATTGGTTGAAGCAGCTTACGTAAAATCCAAACCTTACGCAATTTATCTTCATCAAGCAGGCGCTCTTCGCGGCGTGTGCCTGATTTTTTGATATTAATGGCTGGGAAGACGCGTTTTTCCGCCAAATCACGCTCAAGGGTAATCTCTTGGTTACCGGTTCCTTTGAATTCTTCAAAGATAACGCTGTCCATTTTACTACCCGTATCAATAAGCGCACTGGCAATAATGGTTAAGCTGCCGCCTTCTTCAACGTTACGCGCCGCCCCAAAGAAGCGTTTTGGACGCTCAAGGGCATTGGCATCCAACCCACCGGTCAACACTTTACCTGATGATGGAATCACGGTGTTATAGGCGCGGGCAAGACGGGTAATAGAGTCAAGTAAAATGACCACGTCTTGTTTGTGCTCAACCAAACGCTTGGCTTTTTCGATGACCATTTCAGCCACTTGGACGTGACGCTGTGGCGGCTCATCAAAGGTAGAAGCAACCACTTCACCGCGTACCGTACGTACCATTTCGGTGACTTCTTCTGGACGCTCATCAATCAAGAGTACGATTAAATAACATTCGGGGTTATTACGAGTAATCGACTGCGCGATGGTCTGTAGCAGCATCGTTTTACCGGCTTTTGGCGGTGCAACGATAATCGAGCGCTGACCTTTACCGATTGGGGCAATCAGGTCAATGATACGACCGGTCAAATCTTCAGTCGTGCCATTACCAAGCTCGAGCTTTAATTGCTCAGTTGGGAATAACGGCGTTAAATTCTCAAAAATCAGCTTATGACGCGAGCGATCTGGCGTATCAAAGTTAATCTCACCGACCTTTAATAGCGCAAAATAACGCTCAGAGTCTTTTGGCGGACGAATGGTGCCCGCGATACTGTCGCCAGTCTTTAAGCTAAAGCGACGGATTTGACTGGGGCTGACATAAATATCGTCAGGACCTGCTAAATAAGAGCCTTCAGATGAGCGCAAAAAGCCAAAACCATCAGGAAGAACCTCAAGCACGCCGTCACCATAAATGGCTTCACCGTTACGGGCATGGGTTTTTAAAATCGCAAAGATAATGTCTTGTTTACGGCTACGCGCCATATTATCAAGACCCATTTCTTTAGCGATGGCCAATAGCTCAGCGATTGTTTTTTTCTTTAATTCAGTAAGATTCATAGATAGGTCATTAGCAGTTGATCAGATGAGAGATGCCATTATCAGCACAAATCAAGACATTGATTAAAACAACGGATATAGGGCGATAGCGGGTATATGCACAGCATTGGGGTTTATGTAGGTTGGATTTTACGTGCCAGCTTATGGACGCGTTGCCAGAAAGTCAGGCACGCTCATAAGAGGTAAAGATAAAGAAGTCTACATAAGAGTCTGCGTCAAAAACTCAATATCAGTAATTGTGTTTAGTCATTGCGTTCAGTAGTGGTATTTTATAATGACGATTGTGTTTTTGTTGATAAACACGAGGAGAATAGCGACAAGACACTTAGGAAAATGGTTAGTTTTCTCTTGTCAGCAGACTATACGGGCTTCAAGCTGGCATTGTCAATAATTTTTGCCAAAAAATTCGCATAATCTTGTTTTTTGCTCAGAAAAGCAGCAAAAAAGCCATTATCTGCTGTAGACAATAGCTTTTTCGGTGTCGGCTTTTATATAAAAACCTTTTAGTAAACAATTACTAAAAACGATTATAGATGCTTATCTAGTACGGCTGCTAATGCGGCTTTTGGCTGTAGACCCATCACTGAATCAACTTTTTCGCCGTCTTTAAAGACAAACAGGGTAGGAATGTTACGAATACCAAAACGGCTGGCCGCTTGTGGGTTACTATCGACGTCGACTTTAACGATTTTAACTTTACCTTGGTACTCAGTCGCTAAATCTTCTAAAATAGGTGCAATGGCTTTACAAGGACCACACCAAGTTGCCCAAAAATCTACTAGAACGGGTACGTCTGATTGTAGAACATCTTGGTCAAAGTTTGCATCGGTGGTGTTAACAATAAGGTCTGACATAATTTTTCTCTCTTGTTTTATTATTTCTATTACCAGCCGTCTATATAAATATGAGGGTCATATTAAACAGATGAATGGCTAAAGAATGGTTAAGAAGGGGTTAAATTCTGCCATTATATTAACATGTTTGCTCAAAGTTGACAGACGCAGGCCGGTTAAATTGTTTAACAATTACTATTAGCACAATAAATCGAAACATAACGACACAGGTTATGTTTTATCTGTCACTTGCCATCGCTATCGTCATTTTTAAGGCAAATCCAGTCGTCGCTTTGAATACTGGTCAAATACTGATTTATTATTATTTTAACTGCGCACTCACCACCCATTTTGCTCAAAGTTAATTAGTATCGGTAATTTGTTTATATAGCCTATTTATGAATATCGAAACCTTATCAATATATAACCCATTACTATAAGTAGCTAAATTTTATGCCTTTCACTGATGAAAAAATACATGCCCTGAATGCTGAAGAAAATGCGTATCCACCGGAGTTTTTTCGAGAATTTGCGCAAGCCGTTACCGTCTATGAAGATGATGATATTTGGGTCGTCGATAAGCCTGCAGGATTATTAAGCGTCGATGGTAAAACGCTCAAGGTGAGTTTATTAGCACGGCTTGAGCGCGCCAATCCAGCGGTTAAGTTGATTCATCGCTTAGATATGGATACCTCAGGACTGCTGATTTTTGCCAAAAATGCTGCCGCGCAAACCCATATTAGTAAGCAGTTTATTGAGCGGCTGCCACAAAAAAGTTATCAAGCGCGTGTCTTTGGTCAATGGCAAAGCGTCGGTGCTAAAGGTGAGATATCAGTGCCAGTACGTTATGAGCCTGCAACTAAGCCGCGTCATATCGTTGACCATGATTGGTCAAAGCATGCATTAACGCTGTATGAGGTGCTGGCGCATGAAGAGTGCAACGGGCAAACCGTCACGCGCGTGCTATTAAAGCCTGTTACCGGTCGCAGTCATCAGCTGCGTGTACATATGGTGCACGTTGGACATGTGATGGTTGGCGACCCAATTTATGCTGAAGGTGACGCCTTGACGATTGCGCCACGGCTCAATTTACATGCCCAGCAGCTACGCCTAAAACATCCGACACTTGGTGCTTGGATGGATTGGGAAAGCCCAAGCCCTTTTTAAATAGGTCTCTTTTAAATAGATTGATTTTAAATAGACCATGTAAATTAAAACCCATCATGCAAAAACAAGGATTGTATTATGCTTGATATGACTGCCGGCAAACAGGCAATTAAAACGCGCTTTAGATCTAAATCATCGCCAGCAGCCTTGAATACGCCCGTCGATTGTGAGGTGCTTATCATCGGCGCTGGGATTGCCGGTATCGGTATGGCCAGTCGATTGCAGCAGCAAAAGCACAAAGGGCTGTTTGGGCATAAAAGCCCAAGTCGCTTAAAACAGCTAGTAAAAAGAAAGCCGCAAAAAACTACCCAGCGCTTTGTGGTATTAGAAAAACGCGCGGATTTGGGCGGTACGTGGGATTTATTTACTTATCCAGGGGTGCGTTCCGACTCTGATGCTTTGACCTTTGGCTATAGCTTTCGTCCGTGGTTGGACCATCGAGTATTGGCAAAAGGCGGTGATATTAAAAACTATATTGCTGATACGGCGCGCGAGTTTGGTATCACTGAACATATCCGCTATCAGCATGAGGTGCAGCAGCTGTCTTGGTCAAGCCATAGTCAGCAGTGGACGGCAACGGTAAAAAATCTTGCAAGCGGTGAGGTATTTGCCTTAACGGCAAAGTTTGTCGTCGGTGCTACAGGCTATTATGATTATGAGCAAGGTTACAGGCCTCATTTTGATAAAGAAGCGGACTTTCAGGGTGCTATTGTCCATCCGCAGCATTGGCAAAATGTGAATTATGACGATAAAAAAGTGGTCATAATCGGTAGCGGTGCGACAGCGATGACGCTACTGCCCGCTATGGTCGATGAAGAAAGCGAGCAGTGCGCGCAGCACGTTACCATGCTACAACGGTCGCCGACCTATGTGGCAAGTGTACCGGGCGATGATTATGCGCTTGATTGGCTGGCAGGCAAGTTTTCGCCACTCTCGAAAACGCAAGCTTATAAGCTACTGCGCACGCGCAATGTGTTGATGCAACAAGGGACTTATCGAGCGGCTGTGTTTGCGCCCAAGGTGATGAAAGCATTATTAAAACGTGGCGTTAAAACCGAATTAAAGGGCAGCGGGGTCGATATTGCGCATTTTATGCCCGCTTATAATCCTTGGGATGAGCGGCTTTGTGCCGTGCCAGACAGTGATTTATTTATGGCGCTACATGGCAAACGAGCTGCCGTAGTGACCGATCAAATCAGCCATTTTACCAAGACTGGCATCATGCTTGACTCGGGCAAACACCTTGAGGCTGATATCATCGTTACCGCAACGGGGCTAAAGCTACAAATGCTTGGCGGCGCTAAAGTATATGTCGATGGGCAAGCAATCGATATCGGCTCGCGCATGACTTATAAGGCGGTCATGATTGAAGGCGTGCCAAATATGGTGGCGCTATTTGGCTATACCAATGCGTCGTGGACGCTAAAAATCGACTTGGCTTGTCAATATGTGCTGCGGCTGCTCAACCATATGCATAAGCATCGTTATCAAGTGGCAGTGCCGCAAGCAAAAACTGCGCATAGCGAGGCACATGCTCAGCCAGATACAGTCATGGGCGCGCTATCGGCAGGCTATGTCCAGCGCGCGCAACACGAGCTACCAAAACAAGGCGATATTTATCCTTGGCGGGTCACTAACAATTATCTTAGTGACCGTGTGATGCTCAAATACCGTAACATAAAAGACGATTGGTTGCGCTTTAGCCGTTAAGCTTTATTAGGGGGTGTCCTCAATTCAATCGATGGACATCTAAATGGTCTAAAAATGGCTAAATTTTGCCAAACTTCGTCAAATAGCTTGGTAATATCCCGATATTAACTGCACTATTTTCCTTGTTTGGCTACAATTTATCTCATTTTTATCACCATTTTTAAAATGAGGACGCGCCCTAGTGATTGTCTTTTAATGCTTATCGATAAATTCTGACACTTGCTTGCTTAAGATTTGCCACAAGGTTTCTTGCGCGCTTTTACTGCCCCACGCATTATGTGGACTAAATATCACCCGCGGATGGTTAGCAAGGGTCAATAAAGGGTCGTCTTTGACAATCGGCTCTTGCTCAAATACATCGGTGGCATAACCAATAATTTGCTCGTTGTTAATCGCATTAGTTAGCGCTTGGCTATCGACAATACCACCACGGGCGACATTCACAATCAGCGGCTGTTTAGCCATTTTTGCTAAAGTATCTGCATTAATAAGATGCTTGGTTTGCTCGTTTAATGGGCAATGTAAGCTTAGTACATCAGACTGCGCCAGTACGTCTTCAAAGGCCGTATAATCCTCATTACGCGGCGCACGCCCTTGATGCTCCGCCCACAATACCGTCATCCCAAAAGCGCGGGCGATGTCGGTGACGCGTTTACCAATAGTGCCAACACCAATAATCCCCAGCGTTTTATCTTCCAAATCTATCAGTGGGATATCGAGCAAGCAGAAATTACCGTTATCTTGCCACGTGCCGTCAGCAACTTTTTCATGATAATGGATACCAGCACGCATGGCAGTTAGCATCAGCATAAAGGTATGCTCGGGCACGCTTTTGACCGCGTAACCAGCGACATTATACAGCGCGATATTGTGCTTAGCACAGGCATCTTGATCGACATTATTCATACCTGTCGCTGTCAGTTGGATAAGCTTAAGCTTGGGCAAATTGGCTATGATGTCAGCGCTGATTTGGACTTTATTGGTAAAAATAATGTCGGCATTTTGACAGCGCTCAATAATCAGCTCCTGAGGCGTATCGTCGTAAGTAATGTAGTCGGTAACGCCAACGGGTGCTGGCAAGTCGACATTATCAGAAAAAGTACCTTTGTCTAAAAAAACCGCTTGCATGATGATTCCTTATCTCATTGTTATTTTAAATAGATGATATTTTAAATAGAGTACGTTTTAAATGGTCTTGCATTTTAAATAGGCTGACATAGTTATCCGCTTAATGTAGCACGTTGCAGTGTTTAGTCAAAAGTGTGTCAAAAACCTTATCAAAAATCACACAGTAAAAAACCTCTACTTCAACTTGAAATAGAGGTTTTATTTTTTGCGACAAGAGTTTTTGTGCTTATGTCGTTTTTATGCTTATAAAGAGAAGCGCTTACGCAATTTGCCAATCAGACTACGTACGCGACTGCTTAAATCGATACGCACGTCGTTTTCAGGGTCGTGCTCGACTTCATAGCGCTTAACCAATTCAGGGCTGGCTTTCAGTTTTGTATGATGCTGGAATGCACGATTGACGCTAATCTCAAGCAGGCTTGCGCGCATTGGTTTTGGTAAGCAGCGATAGACCTGACCTTTATTAATCAAGTCAATCAACAAGCCTGCATCTTGGAATTCAGTCTGTACTAAAACTACCAAGTGCGGCGCATCTTGTTTTAAGGTAAAGATAATTGGCGCAATGTTCTCGCCGCTGACATTGATGTCGGTAATACAAACACCGATATCTTCATTCGCCAAATAATCATAAGCTTCTTCTAAGCCTTTAGCATGCAGGACTCTATAGCTGTTAGAAAATTGCTTACGTATTTGCTCAATCAGATCGTTGGTTTCATCGATGACCAATAGCGTTTGCTTGTTGCCCGAGCTGTCGAATTGCTCAGCGTCTTCGTCTGGGTTATAGGTTAAAGCGATTTCGGTGGCGCGACCGACGACGGCAAGCAGCTCTTCAGATTTACAAGGTTTGGTCAAATAACGATAAATCTCTCCATCGTTAATAGAGCCAATAATCGCGTTCAAATCAGCATAACCGGTCAATAAAATCCGCATGGTAGACGGCGATACTTCTTTGACTTCGCGCAAGATATCGACACCAACGCGCTCAGGCATACGCTGGTCGCTGACCGCCACGTGTACATGGTTGTTTTTGATATAGTCGATATATTCAGTCGGGTCAGTGGTGATAAAAACGTCATGTGTTTTACGAAACAGCAGTTTCATCGAACGTAAAATACGTTGTTCATCGTCAATGAACGCCAACTTCGGTTTCGCTTCAGACCCTAACTCCGTGCTAGGGGTTTCCATTTCCAATTCATTCATGATGGTATCCTTATGATGAATAATAGTGCTATAGCTTTATATAATCATTAAAATAGCAATTAAAATAAGACAGAACCTAGCGATTACGCTGCTAGGCTTTGTTCCGTTAAATCATTATCAATCGGTAACGTTAAGGTAAAGGTGGTGCCAACGCCTTCGGTCGAGACCGCTTTAATGTCGCCATTATGCTGCTCCATAATCTGCTGACTGATGGCCATACCAAGTCCAGTCCCTTCGCCTGCGCCCTTAGTGGTAAAGAACGGCTCAAAGATTTGATTAAGCACGTCGGTGCTCATACCTTTGCCGTTGTCGCTGACATCGATATAGACATTGCTGTCATCAGAGCGCGTCCGCACTTCGATTTTGCCATCCGGTTTTTCTCCCATGGCTTGTGCGGCGTTATTGAGCAAGTTCACCAAGACTTGGTTAATCTGTGACGGCGAGCATTTAACCTCAGGCGTCGGGGCAAAATCAGTAACAATCTCTTGATGTCTGATAGAATTACCAGCGATTTTCAATGACGCTTCGATACACTCGCGCACATCGATGGTTTTCACTTTTGATTCATCAAGACGGGCAAAGTTACGCAGATTTAGTACCATCTCGGTAATTTGCTCAACGCCAAATAACGAATCTTTAATCAGCTCTTTGAGCTCAGCGGACAAATCATCTTCTTGGATTTCATCGGAAGCACGGACGATATCTGCCAATAGCTTGTCAATTTTGCCATCAGCAGCGGCATCCGTTTTAACGGCTTTTAACCCTTGTACCAGTTCAATCAGCTCTTCGTATTGCTCAGTTAGCTGTCCGATAATTTCAAGGTTGTTTTGCACATAAGACAGTGGTGTATTTACTTCATGAGCAACGCCCGCCACCATTTGACCTAACGTCGCCATTTTTTCTGAACGAATCAATTGTAGCTGTGAGTTTTTCAGCTCTTTTAGCGTATCTTGCAGCTCAGCGGTACGTTCTTCGACTTTAATCTCTAGCTGCTGATTGATATTGGCAAGCTTACCTTCGTTAGATTGGATACGGTCTAGTAGGTCATTAATAGAGCCATTTACCAGTCCAATCTCGTTACGACCTTCAGCGAATTTAACCTCACTCAGCTTATTGTATTGCTTGTCGTTAATCAGCTTTTCCGCTTGCGAGATTTTATCAGTGGTTTCTTTTAGCGGTTTAAAGGCTAAGAAGGTCAACATAAAGTAAATCACACCCGCTGTGATTAATAGCGCCAAGGCAATCCAGTTAATCAAGTTTTCACTGAGATTATCGGCAATGGCGTTAATTTCAGCGTCAGGCTGGACAACGATAAGTTTCCAATAAGTCTCAGGAATCTCAAACACATACGCTTGACTGCCGTTGTAGAAGTTGTCTTTAGTCAGCTCAAAGCTCTGCAATAAGCGACTATCCATAGCGTTTTGCTTGTTTTCGCTATTATTTAGATAAGCGGCATAGTTGACCAAATAATAACCTTTGGAATCACCTGTTTCTGCTTTATCAATCGTATTCAATACTTGCTGTACTTGCGGCGATACGCTAGCTGCAACGCGCTCGATAGTCTCGTTACGCTGAGCTTCCAAGAAGTTTAATACCGGATTCCAAGCAGGGTCAGCGTTGATAACTTGTTTGATATCAAGCGGCGTACCGGTTTTTTCATCAATATAGCTTAAGCGTTCAGGGTTAGATGAAGCGATAACCTTGTCACTATTATCCAGCAATAGAATATAACCTGAGCCCGAGCTTTCGCTTAGCTTCACGATATTTTCTTGTAGCTGGTTTAGGGTAAAGTTGACGGTACTGGCACCCCAGAACTGATTGTCACGCTCGATTGCAACACCGCAGCTCATTGCCAGCTCGCCTTTGGTTTGGCTGGCGCGGACATGGTTCCAGATACAGCTTTCAGGTTTGAGCAACTTTAAAACGCTAAACCAATCTTCTTGATAATAAGGATTGGTAGGATTTGGGTCGCTGAGTACCGCTTGATAATCGCCATTTTGACGTACCATCAAAAACGGATGGGTTGCAGCATTGACACCAAGTGCGCCTTTTTCAGGCCAAATGCCGCCACTACCTAATAAGTTATAATCACGCTTATCAAAGGCATTGGCGGTACTGGCTTGCAAAATCGCTTCTTGTGGTGGCAGCGTTTGCGCGCTTTGTTGCAGTAGTAGGGCACTACGCATCACGCGATTGATATCGGCTGAGATACTATTGACCGCTGTATTACCACGCTCGGCGACCAGTTTTGCTGACTCAAGGCGAATTTTCTCATAGCCTTCTTTATCAACAACATAGACGACGACCGCCAGTACGACCGCAAAAGCGATAAATAGAATGGTCGTCACTTGGGTACTGACTTGGTTAAAAAAGCCAACTTTTTTGGAGGCACTCATGATGGGGTTTGTCCTTGGATGATAAGAAGCACAAAGAAGATTGTTAAAGGGATTAAAGGGATTAAAGGGATTAAAGGGATTAATGCGATATGACACTCAAAGTTATCATTACTCTCATAAAATATAATTATGTATAATATTATAAGTGATAACTAAAGGGACTATAATAAGCACTACTATCTCTATAGCGTTTAGACAGCATATATAACGACTATGAATCTATAAAAGTGGGATTAAATACCGTTAATGCTTAAATATAGATGATAGATAATAGGCACTTGGTAAACTTAGACAACGCAGACGGTCATTCAATATGGCTCAGCTAAATACTGTAGAGCTTCAGTCAGAGGTGTCTAGTCAAAGATATTTAGCCAGAGACACTTATCTAGAGACACTTATCCAGAGATAGTTAATCAGAAACACTTAGCCAAATTAGCCGCATAAAGAAATAACTTATTGCATTTTTTAACAATACAGCAACAATTATATGATGGCAATATTTTTTGTTTACTTGCGAGTCGTTATCTTGTTGTTTTATAAGACCAACTCATGCTTGGCTTTGCGGCAATCTTGGCAAAATCTGCTCTTGAAAAGTCAACTTAACGCACTCATCTAGGCGCTAACGTTATATAATGGTCTGTTTTATCAATCGACCTAGCTTTTAAGTTGGGCGTTGCTGATATCGCCAATGACCAGCAGCTTATTAATGACATTGAGCTATCGAGCCAGTAATGCTAGCTTGGCCAGTAAACGTAGCTTGCCTCATTAACTATCTATTTTCTTATCATCTGAGTACAAAAGACATCGCCTTATGACTATCTCTATCGCTTCATTGCACAGCACCGAATTTGCCGTTGGTCAACGTTATTTATCTGATACGGAGTCTGAGCTTGGCTTGGGGGTGGTCATCGATGTTGATGACCGCTGTGTACATATCTTATTTCCACAAAGTGAAGAGACCCGCGTCTATGCAAAAAACTCTGCGCCGTTATCGCGCGTGGTGTTCAAAGAAGGCGATAGCATTTCTGACCAAGCCGGTAAAACCTATACCGTAACTGCGGTCGAAGAAGTGATGGGCGTGCTCAAATACAGTGTCGATGAGCATGAAAAAGGCATTATGGAAACCCGTTTGGCGGCCAATATCACGCTTGCTAAGCCACTTGAGCGCCTGCTTGCTGGTCGTATTGAACGTGGCGATTGGTATGAGCTGCGTCAAGATATCTTGCGTATGCAATCGGCGCTAGCGGGTCATCCGCTTAAAGGTCTAATGGGCGCGCGTGTCGATATTATTGAGCATCAGCTTTATATAGCGCATGAAGTTGGCAAACGTATCGCGCCGCGTGTCTTGCTTGCTGACGAAGTCGGTTTGGGTAAAACCATTGAAGCGGGTCTGATTATTCATCAGCAGCTATTGACTGGCAAAGCTGAGCGCGTATTAATCCTTGTACCAGACAGTTTGCAATATCAGTGGATGATTGAGCTGCGCCGCCGTTTTAATCTAAACTTTGCCTTATTTGATTTGGTACGTACGGCAGCGATTAAAGAACACGACCCTGAGCAAAACGTCTTTGCTACTGAGCAATGTATTATTGCAGGTATGGATTTATTGCTCGACCATCCAGATTTGTATGACCAAGCGATGGAAGCCGGTTTTGATTTATTGGTCGTTGATGAGGCGCATCACCTGCATTGGGATGAAGCGCAAGGTGGCAATGATAAATATGACTTGATTGCTGATTTCGCTGAAGAAACGCCGGGTGTGATGCTATTAACTGCGACGCCTGAACAGCTTGGCGCACAAAGTCACTTTGCCCGTCTGCGTTTATTAGATCCCGATCGTTTTGATGATTTGGATGAGTTTATCGACGGTCAAGAAGCCTTTGCCGAAACCGCAGCGGTTGCTAGTGTCTTAATCGAAGATAAGCCGTTAAGCGATGGTCAAATTGCCGCATTAAGCAGCTTGCTTACTATTAGTATTGATGAATTAGCAAACATTAATGAAGATGAAAAACTGCGTACTTATGCGCTCAATGAGTTGCTTGACCGTCATGGTACGGGGCGTATTTTATTCCGTAATACCCGTGAAAGTGTCAAAGGCTTCTATGGTCGTAGCAGCCAGCCGTATCCATTGCCGCTACCTGAAGCATGGGTCGATAGCTATCAAACCAAGGGTAAATTGCGCGAGCAGCTATGGGGCGAAGAAAACCAACCTGACGGTAGCTGGTTAGAGGATGACCCACGTGTGCCGTGGTTGATTGATATCTTAAAGGCTGAGCTTAAGCATAAAAAAGTATTGCTGATTGCCCGTAGTGGGGCGACGGTTGAAAGCTTAGAAGCCGTCTTACGTCTGCATGCCGGTATTAAAACCGCCATTTTTACTGAGCAGATGACCTTGCTTGAGCGTGACCAAGCTGCGGCGTTTTTTGCTGATAGTGAAGGCGCACAGATATTATTGTGCTCGGAGATTGGTTCAGAAGGTCGTAACTTCCAGTTTGCAAGCCAGCTGATATTGTGGGACCTGCCCGCCAACCCAGATACTTTAGAGCAGCGTATCGGTCGCCTAGACCGTATCGGACAAACGCAGCAGATCATGCTGCACGTCCCTTATGTACAAGGTACGGCGCAAGAGCGTCTATATCGGTGGTATAACGACGCGCTAAATATGTTCAATCAGATTTCACCGACCGCCCAAAGCGTGCAAGAGCAGTATATCCAAGACCTAAAGCCGATGCTTGAAGGCGCGGATAACGACGCTAACCGCACCACTTTGCAAGATATTATTGATGACGCGCTACAAACGCGTTTGGATCTTGAGGCGCAGTTGCAAGCCGGTCGCGATCGTCTTTTAGAGTATAACTCATGCCGTCCGCGTGTCGCTGGTCGTATCGCTGACGCTATGCGTGATTTTGATGGGCATAATTTATTGCCGCAATTTATCGAGCGCTTTTTTGCTTCCGCTAATATCGATCACAATATCCAACGTGATGGTTCATGGGTGATTGCACCGATTGATAGCACTGAGATTAGCGATTATATCGACGGTCTGCCACTTGGTGATGAAGATGGTATGACCTTGACCTTTGAGCGTGAGCAAGCGCTGCAGCGTGAAGATATCGAATTTATCACTCACGAGCATCCATTGATGCGCGCGATTTATGAGCTGGCAAGTACCAGCACCTTTGGTAATACCACCGTTGCCATGCTAAAAAGTGCTGCCGTCCCGCAAGGTATGGTGTTGCTCGAGGTGAATTTCCGCGTCGAAGCCATTGCGCCAAGATTGCTCAATTTACCTGCGACTTTGACCACACAAAATATCCGTGTCTTTATCAGTGAGCAGGGCAGTGATTTATCCGCCCGTATCAGCGCCGATATGATTATGCCGCATATTGAACGTTTGGATAAAAACCGCGCCCGCCAAGTGATAAAAGTACGCGGCGATGTGATTGAGCAGCGCTATTATGAAGCCGAAGACATTGCCCGTCAGCAGTTAGCAGAGATTGGTGAACAAGCCAGTGCGCGTTTTAGCCAGCAGTGGTCACGTGAAATCAAACGCCTAAAGCATTTGCAAACCATCAATCCTAACGTCCGCCTAGAAGAGATTGAGCGCTTAGAGCAGCTAAAAGCCCAAGGCGAGCAAGCATTGGGTAATCTGTCTTTAGTACCAGACTCTATCCGTGTGCTCGTGGCAGTGAAACCATAAATTTGGCAAATATAAAAACGAGATGGCAGTAGGCATCTCGTTTTTTATTTATTAACACTATCCTAGATAGTTGTTTTATGCTTAACATTGCGCGGTAACTGCCTAGTCAAAACCGTTAATATTCGTTAAGATGATTGGCTTTTCGCTTTATAATGAGTTCTTAGTAATCGTTTTACTGGTCATTTATTGTGCGCTCTAAGCGTTATCTTGTAGCTTGCTGCAAGCCATTTCATATTATTTTAAATTAAAACGCCGTATTGGCTTAAGCATATGGTATCGAGATCAATATCGTTAGGTGCTTAGTGCTTATACCCAGATGCTTGGCGTTATTGATAAAAATAAGGAAACGTATCGTCATGTCTGATTATCCGCAACTGATAGATGAGCTGCTGGCTACTGTCGCGCTTATTGAAGTCAGCCCTGATGTTTTTGAAGGTAAAAGCCACGACTATGTTGGCAGTCGTATTTTTGGTGGGCAAGTGCTGGCGCAAGCGATTATGGCAGCGGCGCATACACTGGATAAAGACAAACCCTGTCATTCACTGCACGGCTATTTTTTGCGCGGTGGTGATATCAATCAGCCGGTCATTTATAAAGTTCGCCGCCTGCGTGATGGTCGCAGCCTGTCTGCGCGTGAAGTAACGGCGATTCAATATAAAGAAGTACGCGGTAAAGCGCCTGTTGAGCAAGTGATATTTTCGATGATTGCGTCGTTTTCACCGATGGAAGAAGGCTTAGAATATCAAGAAGATATGCCCGTTTATCCGCCGCCAGAGGATTTGCTTGCCGAGCAGGATTTAAAAGAAGAGTATGTCGGTAAAGTCCCAGATGCGCTTAAGGCGCGCTTTATGCGTCGTCGTCACGTCGAGATTAAACCAGTCAAACCGCGTGACCCAATTCATCCAGAACCGATGAAACCCAAGCAAGCAAACTGGCTGCGTATTCGTGAATTGGGCAATCAACCCATAGCAATTCAGCAAGCACTATTGGCATTTTCATCCGACTTCTATCTAGTAGGTACGGGGCTGATGTCGCACGGTGTAAGCTTTATGACCAGTGGTTTGCAAGCGGCGAGTATCGACCACTCGATGCATTTTCATCGTGAGTTTGACTTAAATAATTGGCTGCTATACGACATGTGGAGTGATACCACATCCAATGCCATGGGTCTGAACCATGGGCAGTTTTGGCAAGATGGTCGATTGGTAGCAACGGTACAACAAGAAGGCTTGATGCGCTTACGAGTGCCGAAGTCTTAAGTTTTTAGTGCTTTATAAATTAAAAAAGCGACTCATGATTTATTGTGAGTCGCTTTTTTTTATGAATGTTATTTAGTTGCATTCACTCATTATTCTAAAATCTTAACCATCGCGCGTGGTAATCCAAGCGTTGCCTGTGCAGCATCAGCATTTAACCAGTTAATATTAATCTCTGCTGCTTGTAATGCTTGGGTTATTTCTGCAGTTTGCTCATTATTTAAAGTCACTGATTGCGGCGTTAAATACCAATGGAAATGGGTTAATGAGTGTTTAATAGGCGCGTCATCAAGTAAGGTTTTATTAGTGGGTGCTGCTGCTAAATTATTCTTTATCAGCCATTCATTGATAATCTGCTCAGCGGTGGTAAATTCTGTTTCATATATATTTTCATATATTTTTTTATTACTGGCTACTTCTAAAGGCTGCTCAGCAGTCGCTTCCGTCAGTTTTTTATCTATATTCTTGCCAGTATTTTTAACAGCAGCTTTACCGCTAATCTTTTCTACAAATTCTAGCGGTAAACTCCACAACCCGCCCCAAATGCCGTTATCGGGACGCTGTAGCCATAAGATATTGCCATCTGCATCTTTAATCAGTAAGGCATTGCTAAACTTACTTGGTTTGGGCTGCTTTTTTGCTTTGACTGGATAATCTGTTTCGCGACCCTGCGCGTGCGCTAAGCAATCATCTTGCAGTGGACATAACAGACAAGCAGGTTTGCTACGGGTGCATAAAGTTGCGCCCATATCCATCATCGCTTGCGCAAATAATCCTGAGTTCTCTCTAGGCGTTAGACGTTCTGCTAATGCCCACAGCTCTTTAGTGGTGGCAGATTTAGTTATATCGCCATCAATTGCTGCCCAGCGTGTCAGGACGCGTTTGACATTGCCGTCACAGATGACACCATAGCGATGTAGCCCCATTGCCATAATTGCGCCAGCGGTCGACGGGCCAACGCCAGATATCGCCTCCCAACCGGCTAAGGTTTGCGGAAAGTCGCCCGTCTCATCAATGACTTCGACCAATTGCTTCGCGCCTTTATGTAAATTACGCGCGCGCGCATAGTAGCCAAGCCCTGCCCAATGCTCCGCCACCATATCCCATTCTGCAGCTGCTAAATCCTGTACCGTCGGAAAGCTATCCATAAAACGGACAAAGTAGGGCAGCACTGTCGTTACTTGCGTTTGCTGTAGCATGACTTCTGATAGCCAAACGATATAAGGATTGGGCGTGTCAGTTTGGTGCTGTTGCCAAGGTAAGTCGTGGCGACCGTTTTCACTAAACCAATGGAGTAGGCGTGGGGCGAGGGAGTCGAGGTTGGTATCGGTATGGATAAAACTAATAGCTGTCATAGGCAATGGGCGAGCAATTCAAAAAGTATGAAGGTTATATGAGGGTCGGATGTTGGGATTAAAGGCGTTATCGATAAACACTGTCTAAAGTTTGACCTGTGGCATTTTTCCATTCAATCCAGCCGTTAGTTGAACGACCTGATATCAATGCACTAGCGCCACTGGGTGTTTTAAATAAATGGTTTTCAGTGAGCTTATAGCTTGTATCATTTACCGCTATGAGTTTGCCGCTACTAAGCAAACTCTCTTTCAATTTAGCTACGAATGGTGGAGCTGATGACGTTTGTGTTTGTCGTATTAAAGACCCTGCCAATATTACAAAGCCATCGTCATCATAATAGCCTTGTGCATCGCCATCTTTTACCTTGTAATAAAACAATACTGGGACAGGTTTAATTGGAGATACTTCAGCTGCTTTTTCAACTTTAACACCAATAGATGTAGTCAGTTTATGTGCATCAGTCTTGTTGCTATAAAAGCTATCGTGAATAGCTAAAGATTCAAAAATAGGTTGCCCCAAGGTTGATAGCAAAACATCAAGGGTGTGAAACAACTCTTCGCAGTCAGCTTTTAATGGGTCGGGTGTATGCGGCTTATTACCACTATTACCATTTTTTAGCTCATAGCGCCCCACGTCAAGGGCAGTGGCAATCGCTTTATGCTCCATATACAGCGCATGGGTTTGGGTCATGGAATTATTGGTTGAAAGCATGACAAAAGCCCGCGTCCAAAAGTCTTTTTTATGATGTTGATTGAGACGAGTTTTCAAATCGCCAGTTTGCCCGATATAAAGTAAAGGCTTATCTATACTGTCGGTGTCACCAATCAAAAAATATAAGCCAACTTGATTGGCGTCTGGCATCGCAAAAAAATCATCAATATGAATGCGTGGAATCTCAATCAAACGCACCGTACGCGTGGTCATCTCTGCCAAGCGCAATCCGCGAGGATTACCTTTTGGCAGATAAATTTGAATGGTTTTAGCAGAGGGTATTAACGGATTCATAGTAGCCAGTATTCTTTATGCAATTTATTTACGATTCTTCCGCGTTTTTAGACGACGCAAACGTTTCTCTTCTTCTTTAGCGATTCTTTTCTCTTCGGCAGCGATGCGTTGTTCGGCGACGACCAGCTCTTCAGCTTCTATCATGGCAGGCGTCTCGAGCGTGATACGCCCAAGCTTGCCGCTACGCAGCTCATTAATCAGAATCTCAGACATGCGATAAGTATCGACTTGATTGCCCGCGCGCACACAGCCGCGATTGCGTCCCGCCACTTCAAAAAACTCCCAATCGGTCTTAGGTAATTCTTCGATTTTATAGCGGGTTTTTAGTAGCTCAGGATAGGCTGTCAGCAAATACTCAGCGGTATAACTGGCCACATCAGCGAAGTCAAAAGCAGTATCACGAATACCGCCGGTCGCTGCTAGACGATAGCCAGAATTTTCGTTTTCAACCTTTGGCCATAGCATACCGGGGGTATCATAGAGCATAATGTCATCGTCAAGCTTAATCAGCTGCTGCGACTTAGTGACGGCAGGCTCGTCGCCGGTTCTTGCCACGGCGCGTCCAGCTAAGGTATTAATCAAGGTCGATTTACCGACGTTTGGAATACCCATAATCATGGCTTTGATTTGGCGACCGGTGCCGACCTTATTGGGCACCATTTTTTTACATAGCGCAATGATACGCTTGACGTCATCGGCTTTATTATTGTCGCACGCGATGGCTTTGACGCCATCTTGTTGCTCAAGATATTCCATCCACGCTTTGGTCAATTCAGGATCAGCAAGGTCGGCTTTATTTAAAATTTTGATGACCGGTTTTTCGCCGCGTAATGCCGCGACCATTGGGTTTTCGCTACTATAAGGAATACGCGCGTCAATCACTTCAATGACGACGTCCATCTGCGGCATGATTTCTTTGATTTCGTTACGGGCCTTGTTCATATGCCCAGGGAACCACTGAATACTTGCTCTCTTATCCATCTGCTTTTATAACCTTTTATAAAAAATGCTAAAAGTAAGACACTCTTTGCTTACTCTTTAATGGCGTCCAGTTTACTACACAACCAGCGCTATCACCCAACGTTATCAAGTTATCACGTTATAATTTCATTTAACGCTCATAGCAGACTATCATGCAGATTCGTCTGTTAAATCCTCGCGCGCTGGTGGTAATGGTGCTAAATAACCAATGACTAAAATTAAGCTACCCGCGCCAAGGAAGGAAATCACCCGCCAAATTGCCTCGGTTTGTGATAAATCGACAATTACCAGTTTTAGCACGACAACGCCCAACAGTCCAATGCCCATAAACCATAGTGTTCGTTGACCGTAGCGGCTGGCGATAATGGTAGCGACCAAAGCAATGAGCGTCCATAAAATGGTCAATCCCGTCTGTACCTGCTCGCTATTCCAAGCGCCCCCTATAACGTCGTATAAACCGCCAGTCCATAAAGGCGTACCGATAAATGCATGCAGCGTTCTAACCAACATACTAGAGCCTATCCAAAGGCCAATCAGCGCTAAGATAATTAATAGCATATCGTTTTTAGGAATGGCGCTTAATAGATTTCTTGATTGCCTACCATATGGCTGACGGAGCAAATAAACGCCCAAGCTGTAAAAAACCACCAGCCATAACGTCACATCATATAAGTTAAATAGGGGGAAATAGGGTAGCTGCCAAATGACGCCATCGTAAGTGAAGTTGGTAAAAATGGCCCAGCCTAAGGTAATAGGTACAAATATTTTGGCACTGTCTAACAGTGCCTGATGCCAATCAAACCAATAAGGTACAAGCGCTGAATTAGCTGCTTTTGATTGCTTATCATTGTACTGAACCATAGCATGACGCTGTGTCCACCATAATCCAGCCAGCATAAAGGCAACCGGAACTAAAATAGTCATGACGCCTTTTGAATCGGGCAAGCCATAATGCATGGCTTCTGCCAACAGGATAATTCCAGCACCAAGCCAGCTCGCGCTATCAAAACTTTTTAATTCCGCTTCTTTATGCCATGTTTTTAACCATAGTTGCCCAACGACCAACCAGCCTATGAGTAAGGTAATAAATATCGGCCGATGAAAGGTTGTCCATTGATAATCAAATTCATATTTTTGCGGCAGTTGAAACAGTAACATGGCATAAAATAGCAGCAATAAACCATGGCTAAACTGCCTAATCTCACGCCACGAATGATAATGATTAATTGCTTGATAAATAACTAAGCTCGTTAACATTGCCAACCCTAGCAGTGCCGTCGTTGCTAATTGCCAGCTGGTAAGCCATTGGTCAAAATCGATGACCAATACATACAGCAGCCAAACCATTGCGGTAAAGGTCAAACAGCGACTCAAAATCGGACTGCGCCACATCATATTAAACGCCATACTTTGGCTATTAATACTGGTAAGCCATTGCTGAGCAGCTTGGCTACTAATACCTAGTGACTCAGCGACATTTGCTGTTATATCGGTGATTGAAGATGGTAAATCAGACGGCATATGCTGCTGTGAAGCGCGGCTTAGACTGTTATCTAAAGCGACAGGCGAGTTGCTGGCGCGTAAGATAAACATCGTTGCTAGATAGCTAAGAGCTGAAATCGTCAATGCCAGCGTTGGATAATCTTTGATCGTAAAGAACACATTTATCATCAGCATGGCGATACTGAGTAGCTGTAATAACAATCCAAACAATACTGACCATGCACGTAGCGAGCGCCGTCCAAACCATACCAGCGCCAGCCCTTGTACCGACCAGCCAAAGGCAATCCATTCAGCATCGAATGCCAGTGGGATGACCAACGCTAAAAAGCCAAACCCTAACGCTAGCATGCCCTCAGTAATTAAGGCATATCGCTGACTACGCTGCACAAATAGCCAGCCAATGCCCAAATAAATCGCTGCTAAAACAGCACTGGTAATGGTTAAAGCGTTAGGAATACCATCCAATAATGCTGAAAATAAACCAAAGGCTAGTATCGGTACGGAAAACAGTAAACCGGTATCAATAGGAAATACATAGGAGTTGTTTCCTAGATGAACCTTATCCATGTGGTTGACGTTGCTTGTACTATTAAAAGTATCTACAGCATCTGTATCAGCGAAACCTGCTTCATTAAGCGTGTTATAAGCGATAATTTGTTGCGCGTAGCGAATGACGACAAATAAATATAACAATACATGCAGCGTCACTAGTAATACCAATGACCAACGCTGCGCCTCAATAACAGCGCTTAAGTTTTCAGTCGCACCCCAATAATAGGCCAGTCCAAAGGTGACCATTACGCCGAGCAGATTGAGCATTTTCCAAGTGCGGTAGTGAGCGATAATGGCAATGGTGACGTTTAATAATAGATAGTAGCTGAATAATGTCACTAAATTACCAATATCACTACTGGTCAATATCGGCGCAAAAAACCCGCCAGATAATGCTAGTAATGCCAACGGTAAGGCATTTTGACGCACAGCTAAGCCAATGGTGATGGCTGACAAGATGCCAAGTCCAATAAAGCTCGGCACACTCGCCAGCACGTGATAGACGCTATAGGCAAAAAAGGTGGTTAAATAAGCAATCGCTAAACCTGCTCCTTGCAGGGTAATACCATAAGCAAAACGGTTTTTTGCTAATTTTAATCCCAGCGCTGCAAGTCCTAAGCCCATGATACCAATGCTAATAAGCTTAGCGGTAATAGGGATTTCGATATAATCGCTTAATAAGCGTAGCAATAACACCACGCCGACGAGCAATACCAATACCCCAACGCGCACCACTAAGTTGCCACCAAAAAACCAATTTTGCATAGAGTGAATAACGGAGGTGACGATAGGCAAGGAGCGCTCGTCCGGCTCTATGGTTGCGATAGTTTTTTGTGGGATTTTCGATTGTGGCGGTGAGGGCGATTGTGGTGACTTTGATAATATCGGCAGCTCTGGAGGTGTTATTTCTAAATGCTGGTTTTTTGTAGATTCGACATTAGGAATAAAAGTAGCATCGGGAATGAGAACAGCGGATATAGCCAGTTCTTCTACTGATTGTGTTAATGAATCTACTGATTCAGACCGGCTCTGTTGAGTAGGATGTATATACGCAGCGTGCGAGGGCTTTGCTATATTTACGCTATCTGCAAATTGCTCAAGCTCAGCTTGTAGCGCCGTCATATCATGGCGCAGCTGCTCAATTTGCCGATTAATCTTGCTATATAGCACCACAACCACGATTAATAGAACAATAAAAGCCAGCCAACCCAACGGGCTCATTAATAGATATAGCATCCTCGTCACTCAATCCACTTGATAATAAAGCGATAATGACGCGATTTAATCAGAAGTACAAGATAAGTCATAAACATAAAATCGATCAGACAAATAAAAAGGGCCGCTTAATAGATAAGCGGCCCTTTTTTAACTACCTTTTATAGGCGTTTTTTGCAGAGATTTATGCCAAGTTGGTTTTCATAAACTCAAGCATATTCTCCCAGCTTTGCTTAGCCGCGGCTTCATTATAGCCAAGGTCGACACCATTTTTGGCAGCGCGCTCATCAGCATGCGGATTGGTAAATCCATGCTTAGCGTTATCATAGACATCGATAGTGTAGTCGACATCAGCGGCATCTAGCTCAGATTTCAGACCTTCTATGGCCTCCATGGATACCATTGAATCATCACGACCATGAGCGACCAACACTTTAGCTTTAAAGTTTTTGTCCGCTGGCTGTTTTGCCGATGGGTTGCCATGGAAGGTAGCTACCGCTTTTAATGGCATGCCTTCGCGTGCCATATCGAGGACGACTTTACCGCCAAAGCAAAACCCAATCGCTGCTAAGTTATCGCGATTAACGGCCAATTGGTCACCAAAATCATTGAGGATTAAACGACAGCGCGCCATCAGCATGTCTTGATCTTCCAGTACTTGTGTCATCCACATGTTTGCCATTGCTGCATCGCTGGTCAGTTTGCCTTCACCGTAGACATCCATCGCCACGGCAGCATAGCCTGCTTCTGCCAAACGCTCAACCACCGATTTTGGGTGATCGACCACGCCCCACCATTCTGGCGCGACCAAAATCCCTGCTACTGGATTATCATCTGAGGCCGATTCTGGCAGCGCCACATAGCTGATCAGTTGGACGTTATTTTCAGTGGTACTGATTAATTCAAAGGTCTTAATTGACATATTATTGTCCTTTTTTATGTTATGAGTGTTGTTCTATAAATATGAATAATGCGTATGCTAGCGCAATCCTTTTGCTTACTCGTACTACCTTAACGCCCAAGTTGAGCAAAAACAGCTATAATACTGTAACGCTCTTTATCAAAATGTCTCTTTATAAAAAAACGACTACAACGCTATGACTATCAACTTGTTAAATCAATCTGCTGCCAATTTAAACGCTGATTCTGTTCAGCCGCTGAAATCTTCTTCAGATGCTGTTTTAGATTCAGGGTCAAAACCAATCGTGAGCCTATTTCCTGCTAGCAATATTAGCAGTGGCAGTGACAGTGCCAATGACGAGGACAGCGACAATAAATCGACTGAAACATTGCGTCCGCAGTTTTGGTCACGTTTTGCGCTGTCAGAATTAAACCATAGCGAATGGGAAGCCTTGTGTGATGGCTGCGGCAGTTGCTGTCTCATCAAATATATCGACGATGAGCACGTTAGCGACGATGACAATAGTCATGAAGCAGAAATGGTCGAATATACCGATGTGACTTGCCAGCTGATGGATTGTGCGACGGGCTATTGTCAGCACTATGACACGCGCCAAGAACATGTGCCCGATTGTATTCAACTGACTATGGAGAATTTGCCGCAGATGATGTGGCTACCGTCGCACTGCGCTTATAAACGCTTGTATAAAGGACAAGGTTTGCCAAGTTGGCATTTGTTATTAACCCAAGATGCGGTGGCAACCCAGCAGCAAATGCGCGCTGCCAATGTTGGCGTAGCAGGGCGCTGTGTTTCCGAGATTGGTATGTCTGATGAAGAGATGGAAACGCGGGTGGTAAATTGGGTTAATCCTTAGCATCAGCCGCCAATTTAGCACTTGCTTCGGCATCCGTTTGCGAATCAGCTAATAGCGGCATAGGGATACCTTGCCGAATTTGCTCAGAGAACTGGCGGCTGTTTTCGCGACTGTTAATGTCAGATTCTAAGTTAGCCTGATTATCAAAGCCGCGAACCTTGGCGTTGATATGGGTACGCTCGTACCAAGTATCCATTGACCAAGGCTGGCCGTCTTTTTCAGGATTGGCGTCGAGCATGCCGACATCGTATAAATAGTTTGGCAGCCAACCAGATACCCAAATCCGGTAATCCCATGGCAGACGGTCACCACTGACAATACGCGCCATATAAAAAATGATATTGGTACAGTTGCTAATCAAGGTGTTATACCACGCTGGCTTGGCATTCAATTCATCGGCGGCGGTTAGGTAAGATTCAAATAATGACTTGACCTCATGCTGCTGTAGGTTGCTGACCGGAAACAGATAAACTTGCTCGCCACGCGCATTGGTACGCGTGTAAATAATATCGCGCTCCTCTGCGGCAATCAGGCTCAATTCAAAACGTCTAAAAAACCCTGCCAATGCCGAAAACGATTCGCCATTTTCTTTACGAATCTCAAACGAGAAGGCAAGCGGTCTATCATTTTCGAAGCGGAAACTGACCAAGGTATGAGCTATCAGCGGTCCCATCCAATAGGAGTTGGTGACATCGACGCCAGATAATTTAGACATATCAATGGTGCGCGTGTCCCAGTGTTCGGTCGCTTCCTGATCCGTATGCCAATCAAAGTTACGTACATTGGTGAAAGTAACCAAATTAGGATTATTGGCATCACGCTCATACGTGACTCGCTCACTGACTTCAGGCATCCAATCGCGATCTTGCTCAGGCTTAATAGAGAAAAACCAGCCAAGACCGACAAACCAAATAGCGGCATATAAACCCATTAGCCATTTGCTTGCTGATTTTTTATTTGTGCTTGTTTTTGCCTTAGTAATTGATTGACTAGTCGCTTGCTGGTTATTCAGTTGCTTAGCGGTTTTTGGCCAATAACGGCTACTAAGCAAGGCTATCAGTACGCCAACAATCACGATAGTTGCCAGCCACGTGATAAGCGCGCGCATCCCAAACTGATACCAAAGCGCCATCAATAGCCAAATAGCAGATAGCAGTAAGGTAGTAATGATAAAAAACTGCACAAGGTAATATCGCCAAGTCCGCTTTTGCTGGCGACCATGAGCGGCGCCATTCTCTGAGCGATGGCTATTTGAGAGCGGCGTGAGCAGGCGAGAGAAAAACGCGCGTAGGGACATAGTGTTTGTTATTGATAAATAAAGGCTTTGACCATAGCAAAGTTTATAACACACTGACAATACAATTTGAGTGAATTTGTCGTTGAATGTCAGCAAGCCTTGCGATAAAGTGAAACACATTAAGCTGGTCTATTTATATTTATTATTTAATCATCTAATGATAAATGGCCGGTTTTATTTATTACTTTAATCCCCATCTACATTTTTTATGATTTTACATGACATTCACAATTGCTATTAACTCATTCTATTAACTAAAGAGGTTAAATCACACCACCATGTCTGACGACACTCCCAGCCCGAGTAGTTGGTCGATGCGCGGCTTAAAACGCTGGCTATCGACCGCCCCCGAAACCCGTGATGAACTGATTCGTTTGGTACAGGACTCGCGTCAATTCTTAGAGCCTGATACCGTCGATATGCTAGAAGGCGTGCTCGACCTGCCTGCGACCCAAGTTCGCGAAATTATGACCCCGCGCCCGCAAGTGGTTGGGCTGCATGAAAGTACCAGTCTTGCTGAAGTAATGGACATCATTCTTGAGACCACGCACTCGCGCTATCCGGTATTTGATAGCCAAGACGACGACGCTGTTATCGGTATTTTATTGGCAAAAGATTTGATTCCTATCCTCGTGCATATGGTGCGCGACCAAGAAGACAAAATCGACAGCAAACGTCTCAGAGACCTTGTCCGTCAGCCACTCTATATCAGTGAAACCGCGCGTTCTGATACTTTGTTACGCTCATTGCAGCGTACCCAAGTGCATATGGCGATTGTGGTCGATGAGTTTGGTAACTTTGGCGGTGTGGTAACCATGGAAGACTTACTTGAGGAAATCGTTGGTGATATCGTCGATGAGCATGATGACTTCGACGAAGACAGTGATATCAATAATATTGTTGCCGACCCTGAAAAGCCAAATACCTGGCGCGTGCAAGCGTCGACCGTGATTGAAGACTGTAATGATGAGCTAGGTAGCCACTTCGATGATACCGATGTCGATACCATGGGCGGTTTGGTCATGCAGGCGCTTGGTTACGTTGGTGATTTGGAAGGTGAAAGCGTGGTTATCGATGATTGGCAAATCACCATTACCGATGTCGAAGGGCGCTTTATCCAAAATTTAGAGCTGACTAAAATCAATGCTGACCAGCAAATACTGATAGGTAGCCATTAATTTATTATTCAGCTTTTTATGACTGAGTTTTTATGACTGAGCTTTTTATTATTAAGCTTTTCATAACGGCCTAGCAAGTTTATCAGTAACGTTATAACTTGATGTCTTTATAGCTATAAAAAACACGATTGCGGTCGTGTTTTTTTTCGCTTTTAAAAGCCGTGTTTTGCAACGCAAATTTACCCATTGAGTGGTACAGACTGGTATCATGGGCAGGTTTGATTTTTGAGTAATGTCTTTATCGTTATATAGAGGGCTATCAAGTAAGCGTTGAATGCGCTACTAATTGAATCCCTCAAAGTTAACATTTAAGTTTTATAAGTTTTAAATTACTGAATAATAAGGTTTTGGATAACTGCTATGCGTCTGTCTACTGTTGATTTGCAAAAACGCCTGAACCCCGATAAGCCAAAGGGCTTACCTATGGTGCTGACTATATTGATTGCGTTGCTGGCAGGGGCAGTGTTTATCTTTGCGCTCGCGCCGTATGGCTTTTGGCCAGTCGCCTTGGTATCACCTGCTATTTTATACGCGTTACTGATGCCGCAGATGAGCGGTAAGCGAGCGTTTGTCATTGGTCAGGCTTATGGCACGGGACTTTGGTGTGTGGGAGCATTTTGGCTCTATACCTCTATCCATGTTTATGGCGATACGCCCGTCTGGCTGGCGCTGATTATGATTGCGCTAATGGGTTTGGGCATGGGGTTATTCCATGGCTTTTTGGCGTTAATTTTTAATCGGGTGGTCGGCAAGCAACCGTTATCATTTGCAGCGCTTTGGGTACTACAAGAGTGGATGAAAACCTGGCTATTTACGGGTTTCCCGTGGTTATTTGTCGGTTATGCCTTTACTGAGCAGTATTGGCTATCGTCATTAGCGCCCGTTGCCGGCGTGTTTGCTGTCTCTTTCGTTGCGGTATTATTGGCGGCAAGTTTGGTCGAGCTGCTGCGTCGTCGCGGCGGTTATATGATTCCTGCCAGCGCTTTACTGGTAGTCAGCTGTGCATTATGGTTGATAAATCCACAGTGGACGAAGCCAAAAGGTACGCCTGATTTATCGGTGTCATTAATCCAAGGCAATATCCCGCAAGATTTAAAGTGGCTGACTGAATATCAGATAGAAACGCTAAAAATCTATGCAAATCTGACGCGTACCGAGTGGGGGCGTGACATTGTTTTATGGCCTGAATCGTCGATTCCGATGTTTCAGACTGATGCGGTTGGTTTTATCACCGAAATGGTAAAAATGGCCAAAGAAACCAATACCACTTGGGTGACCGGTATTCCTTATAAAGATGAAGCGGCTTTTGATGCCAAAACTGACAAATATCCACCGTTTTATAATAGTGTGATTGCGTTAGGTGCGGAAGCAGAAGGACTGTATAAAAAACAGCGCTTAGTACCGTTTGGCGAATATATTCCGTTTGAAGGCATGTTAGATATTCTGCCTAATCTGGCGGGTAGCCAAGAGATTTTAAGCTACAGTCGCGGTAGTGACAATCAATCACCGCTGCGGGTTCGTGGACATAACTTGGGCGCAGCAGTGTGTTATGAGGTTGCTTATCCTGATACCACCCGTAAAAACGCCATCAATACTGACTTTTTATTGACCATCTCAAATGATGCATGGTTTGGCACTTCAGCAGGTCCACTGCAGCATCTGCAAATGGTACAAATGCGCGCGTTAGAAAATGGTCGCTGGTTTATGCGCGCGACCAATACGGGGGTTACTGCTATTATTGACCATAAAGGTCGTATCGTTGAGCGCGCCCCGCAGTTTGAGCGCACGGTATTACGCGGTGATATTCAAGCCCGTGTGGGTAACACGCCGTTTATGAACTTTGGTAATTATCCTATTTTAATCCTTATTACGCTTCTATTATTATTAAGCTATCTTGGCAAGCGTGCGACCCCGCGGACGCGTTTGGTTGCCTAGGTTGCCATTTAGTAATTTGATACGTTAAGCATGGCAATATAGAGCGGATTTCACTTTTTTTATGAATAAAACCTTTAAATAGTTAAGGGTTTTCACAAATCAGTATAAATTGCGATATAATAGCCCAATATTTTAAATATTCTGTGCAAGGTGGATAAGGTATGTCAGAAGATATCGTTAATAACAACCCCAAGAAAGAATTCCTATATGCTTTAGGCGGTGTTGCCTTATTTTTAGGTATCGTCTTATTGATTGGCATTTCTGGTTTCTTGCGTCCAGCGGGTGAGCATATCACTCCTGAGACCATTGAAGCGTCAGCCGCCGAGGAAGCAGAAGCAACTGCGGCTCCGGAAGAAGCTGCGACTGCTGAAACAGCGGCTGCGGCTGCTGCAGAGACTGATGCAGCAGCAACGAGCGATACTGCAGCGGATGCTAACGCAACGCCAGCTACCGATGCGGACAGTGCTGTGGTTAGCGCTGAAGCTGGTACAGCCACGGCTGAAGGTACGGTTAATCAAGCAGCGGTTGCTGATGCTGACGTGACAGCCGAGCAAGCCGATGCTGATTTGGATGCTGGCACGACTGAAAAAGCTGCGACAGCAGAGTAATTTTTATTCAGATAGCTGCTGATTCAATTTTTAGACCTAGCAATTTCTAAACCTAGCAATAGAGTTTGTCATAGCCCTATCTCTTATAATATTGCTTCTAATGTCTATGGTATTGATTAATAATACTGATTAATTAAAACGGTCATGGCGATTGTTTTATTTGTACAGCTCACAAAAAACCCGCCCTTAGCGAATTGAGGGCGGGTTTTTTTGTGAGTGTTTGTGTAATTATTAAACCTTTTTTTCTTTACTTGGTTCTAGGCAAGTGAAACAATAATGCGCCTATGTGACCGCCTAGCAGAATAATTAGAAGTTTGGTCATCATTACAGTGGTTTTTAAAGGAATAGATTTATGAGCACAGACTCACAATCGAACGCTAGTGCTGCTGAATTAGAAGCATTAGATAATGGCTTTATGGGGCATCCTAAACCCTTAAGCTCGTTATTTTTCACCGAGATGTGGGAGCGTTTTTCTTATTATAGTATTCGTCCATTATTAGTACTCTTTATGGTGGCGACGGTTGGCAGTGGTGGTTTCGGTTTTGATGAAGCAACGGCTTCTGCCATCTATGGTATTTTCGCCGGTTCATTATATTTGGCGGCAGTACCGGGCGGCTGGTTGGCGGATAACTGGCTTGGTCAGGAGCGGGCGCTGTGGTGGGGCAGTATCATTATTGCGCTTGGGCATTTATGTATTGCGTTGTCAGCTATGTTTGGCATGGTGCTATTCTTTGTCGGTTTGATGTTTATTGTCATTGGGTCAGGGTTGTTTAAGACCTGTATTACGGTCATGGTTGGGGCGTTATATCCCGAAACGGACAATCGCCGTGACGCAGGATTTACGCTGTTTTATATGGGTATCAATATTGGTGCGCTATTGGCAGCGCTGATTGTTGGGGTGTTTAGAGAAAAAGGCATGTGGCATGCAGGCTTTGGCGTCGGTGGTATTGGTATGCTGGCTTCGTTACTGATTTACCGTTTTTCAGCCAGAAAGACATTAAATCGTTATGCGCGTGCCAAAAACATCACCGCTGATTGGGAGCATGCAAATGACCGCTTCCAAAATATAGGGCGCTGGGTATTAGGCGTTGCGGCTATTTTTGTGGTATTGATTGTGCTCATTAGCACCGGTTTGATGCCATTTAATCCGATATTGGTCGCAGAGTATATGACCTATACCATCGCAGCTGTGGTGCTGCTATATTTTGCGGTGATGTTTATGTCATCACGGTTGAGCTCCTCTGATAAAAAACGCTTACTGGTCTGTCTTTTATTGATTATTGGTTCGACCTTGTTTTGGTCAAGTTTTGATCAGCAGCCAACCTCGTTTAACTTATTTGCTGACCGTTATACGGATTTGGAAGTCATGGGTTTTCATATCCCAAGTATCTGGTTTCAGTCGCTCAATCCGTTATTTATTTTATTATTAGCGCCCATTATCAGTATTTTGTGGGTGAAGCTCGGTGCTAAAGGTCTTGAGCCTAATAGCATGGTAAAATTTGCGCTTGGTATGTTGTTAGCCGCTGCAGGTTTTGGGCTGATGATTATGGCATCAAAAAGTATCTTGGTCGCTCCCGGTGCTTTGGCATCACCACTGTGGTTGGTTGGCAGTTTGTTTTTACTGACGCTAGGTGAGCTGGCGCTAAGTCCTGTTGGTATGTCGTCAATGACGCGCTTGGCACCTGAAGGGATGCAAGGTCAAATCATGGGGCTGTTTTTTGCTTCTATTGCGATGGGTAACTTGGTCGCCGCCTTCTTTGGTAGCCATGTCACCGCTGATAAAATCGAAGGTTTACCGGATTTATTCTCTATTATGACCATGTTCTTGGTAGTGACCGCGCTGATTTTATTAGCATTGTCAAAACCGATGAGCAATATGATTAAAAACAGCAGTAATATCAGAATGTAAGCAAAGAATGTAAGTAAGAGGCTAATATAAGCACAAGAGTATTAGTACTATTTATAGCACTCTATAGCCGTCGTTTGATAGGTGATAAAAATAAAGAAGCTACTAAACAGTGGCTTCTTTTATTTTGAGTTATCGGTCATTTTTACGATTTGTTCACGATTCTTTCACGATTAAATGGGTATTGCTGTTAAAGGCATTTATAAGTCAGTTATCATCCCCATATCGTTATATGCGCTAGGTTGTATCTGTAGCAAACTTAATAAACGCCCACTTAATTAACCGCTAATAATCAGCTGATGATGTCAGTTTATAATAACAATATATCGAGAACCTATCGATTCTACGGCGCTGTATTGCGGTGAGTTTTTTCTACTTATACAGCATTTTATGCAGCGCTTTAAACAGCATGGTGCTCGTGCTTTTATACTAATTTTTTATATACAATAAGGGACGTTATGTCTACTCAAGAAGCCATTCCAAAAACTGAAATTCAACAACGTATTACCAGCTTGCGTGCTGCTATTGCGGCGCAAGACCTGACCGCGATTATCGTGCCGTCAGCAGATCCACATTTATCTGAGTACTTGCCTGAGTATTGGCAAGCGCGTTTATGGTTATCAGGGTTTACCGGTTCAGTCGGTACACTGGTCGTTACCGCTGATTTTGCGGGACTGTGGACTGATAGCCGCTATTGGGTACACGCCGCTCATCAATTAGCAGGCACCGGTATCACTTTAGAAAAATTAGCACCCGGTCAGCCAAACCATATCGATTGGCTTGCTGGGCACTTGGCCGAGGGCGATAGCGTGGCCGTCGATGGTAATGTGCTGTCTATCGCTGAGCAAGATAAATTACTAGACGCTTTTGATGCCAACGATATTACCTTAATCACTGAACGCGATGTATTGACAGATATATGGAGCGATCGTCCAGCGCTGCCATCAGCACAACTATACCAACACGATGAGCAATTTGTTGCGCAGTCTGCGACTTCAAAACTTGCCGCCGTGCGTGCAGGTATGGCGGATGCAGGCGCAACCCATCATTTGCTTTCAAGCTTAGATGATATCGCTTGGTTGACCAACTTACGCGGTGCGGACGTCGATTATAACCCTGTCTTTTTGGCGCATATGCTGATTGATGCGGATAAAGCGACCTTGTTTATTGATAATAATAAAGTCAGCGCTGACATTGAAAAAGCCCTAAAAGACAGCGGTATCACGCTTGCTGATTATGAAGCAGTGCAAGAGGCATTGGCTACATTAACACCAGAAGATTTATTATTGCTAGACCCAAGTAAAGTCGCAGTCGGTACGCTATCGAAAATGGCGGACGATGTTGGCTTTATCGAGCAAATGGCACCAAGTACTTTGCTTAAATCTGTTAAATCTGACTCAGACATCGATCATGTACGTGAAGCCATGCGTCAAGATGGGGCGGCATTAAGTGAGTTTTTCGCTACATTTGAGCAGCGTCTAGCAGCCGGCGAGCGTTTAAGTGAGCTTGACGTCGATAGTATGCTCATCGAAGCACGCAGTCAGCAGCCGCATTATGTCTCGCCAAGCTTTCCAACGATTGCAGGCTTTAATGAAAACGGTGCACTGCCGCATTACCGCGCGACGCCAGAAAAATTCAGCTACCTTGATGTTAATGAAGGCGAGGGCGGTTTGTTGCTGATTGACTCAGGCGCCCAGTATCAAAACGGTACTACCGATATCACCCGTGTGGTCGGTATTGGCAAAGTAAGTTCTGAGCATAAACGTGACTTTACCACCGTGCTAAAAGCCCATATTGCGTTGGCAAAAGCACACTTCCCTGATGGCATTGCTTCACCACTTATCGATGCGATTTGCCGTGCGCCATTATGGCAGGCACAAATGGATTATGGTCATGGTACCGGACATGGTGTTGGTTACTTCTTAAATGTGCATGAAGGCCCACAAGTCATTGCTTATAGTGCCAGTACGCCAAAAGAGCGCGCCATGAAAGTAGGCATGATATCTAGTAATGAGCCAGGTTTATACCGTGAAGGCAAATGGGGTATTCGTATTGAAAACTTGGTGGTCAATATGCCAGTGGCGAGTCCGACTGAGACTGAGTTTGGCAAATTCTTAAACTTTGAGACCATCACTTATTGCCCAATCGATACGCGTTTGATTGAGCCTGCACTACTAACCCAAGCAGAGATAGATTGGTTGAATAATTATCATAGCCAAGTTTATGCCGAGCTAAAAGACCGCGTTGACGGTGCGGCACTTGAATGGTTAACCGAGCGTACAAAAGCTATCTAAAATAAAAGCTTATATTCCTGAATTTAAAACAAAAAAAGCCCCGTAAATTTACGGGGCTTTTTCTATTCTAGAGATTTGTTGCTATCGATTTATGAACGGATAGCAATATTTAGCTTTTTTACGATTCTTTATTAGTTTCTACTTTATCTTCACTTAAATTTTGAGTCATCTCCGCTCGTAACCAAGATTTTAAGTTTTCAGACATCAGCATCATTTGTTCACTAAGATAATCATCAATTTGCATTTCAAGCTCACGGATTAGCTCTTGATGGGTGGTATTTAGCTTTGCATCTTTTAAAGCCAGCTTGATGGCGGCGCTGGCTTTATCATTGATTGTTTTAATGCTGCTATCTTCTTTAATGCGCTTATCATTAGCAATATGGCTATCGCTAATTGCATTGCCGCTAATCGTATTGGCATGCTCGCTGACAGTTTTATTTTCAGAGCTAGCACTAGAGTCGTTATTAACATCAGTTTTTACGGCATTTGATGGTTCAGTAGGCTGAGCTTTAGCAGCATTGCCATCAGCACTGTTATCAACATTATCTACGCTTGGCGCTGTGACCTTGCTAGTGTCATTAGCATGAGTGATAGCAGTTTTAGCATCAGAACCGCTTTTATCTGAACTGTTTTTATCCGCTGCTAGGGGCTCATTTTTCTGTGGTGCTTGTTGCGCTGCCTCTTCACGCAGTCGGGTTTCTTCTTCTATCTTAGCCTCTGCTTTACGATTGGCTTCTTCGGCCGCTTGTATTTTTTGTTGTTCTTCTAGCCGTTCTTTTTCAGCAGCAGCGCGCGCTTGGGCTTGTTTGTCCGCGATGGCTTTGGCAATGGCTTGCTCAGCGTCATGATTCTCATAAAGATTGTCAAGATGCGCGTCTAAGTCATGGGTGCTAAAAACAAAGCTTTCAAATGGTGTCTCTGTTTGCAGTAAGGTGGTGATGTCTTTTAGTTCTTGGGTGATTGCCGCGCGTATAGGCTCAGGTGCACACGTCCAGCGTTGGTAAAACTGATGGGAAAATGAGTAGCTTGACATGGTATCTTCCATAAATGTTCCAAAAATTACCCCTTATCATACGCAAGTACGATAAGGGGCTGCAAGTGGACAAACGTAGTAAATCTGACACCAAGGTTACAACGGCGACTATCCAAAGCTTTTTGGCGCTGTTTCTGGTATTTCTTTTAGCTTTAGGGTTGCACCGGCCAACGGGCAAATATCAATGAGCCGTTAGTGCCGCCAAAGCCAAAGCTGTTAGACACTGCATATTGTAAGTTCTCAACTTTGCGTGATTGATTGGCAACATAATCAAGATTACAGTTGTCTTCGACATTGTCCAAATTGATGGTTGGCGGTACATGCTGATGTTGCAGAGCAAGGACGGTAAATATCGCTTCAACACCACCAGCAGCACCCAATAAATGACCAGTCATGGATTTGGTAGAGCTGACCAATATGCTGTCTTTCACTGGCGCAAAGACGGTTTCAATGGCAATAGATTCGGCGACATCGCCAGCAGGAGTACTGGTCCCATGGGCGTTGACGTAGCCAACTGCGGCAGGCTCGATACCGGCATCGTTTAAGGCATTGCGCATGGCTCGTGCCGCACCGCTACCATCTTCTGGGGGTGCGGTAATGTGGCTGGCATCATCACTCATACCAAAGCCAACCAGTTCAGCCAATATCGTTGCTCCGCGCGCTTTAGCATGGGCAAGGCTTTCAAGGACGACGACACCAGCGCCATCTCCAAGCACAAAACCATCACGGTCTTTATCAAAAGGACGTGAGGCTTTGGTTGGCTCGTCATTACGAGTTGAGAGGGCATGCATCGCCCCAAAACCTGATATACCAAGTGGGCTTGAGCCTTTTTCACTGCCACCTGCTAGCATCACATCGACATCACCATACGCAATCAAGCGTGCGGCAATCCCTATCGCATGGGTCGCGGTGGTACAAGCAGTCGAGGTCGCAAGGTTTGGACCTTTTAAAGTGTGTTTAATCGCAACCAAACCTGCTGCCATATTGACGATAGAGCCAGGGATGATAAAAGGTGACACTTTCAGCGCGCCTTTTTCACGCAGGGTATCGCGACTGTTTTCAATGGTTTGGATACCACCAATGCCTGAACCCAAAATCACCCCAAAGCGCTCTTGGTCGACATTTTGCACAGGCGCATCAGCAGCGCTGACTTCATCGATAAAGCCGGCATTTTTTAATGCCATAGCAGACGCTGCAACGGCATAATGCATAAATTCATCATAGCGGCGCGCGTCTTTGGCATTCATATATTGCTTGGCGTCAAAATCCTTGACCACACCGGCAATTCGCGCCCGATAGTCTGTTGCATCAAAATGGGTAATTGGCGCGATACCGCTCTCGCCATTAAGCAGGCTTGTCCATGAGCTTTCGACATCTAATCCCAAAGGCGTCACCGCGCCCATACCGGTGACCACCACGCGCATATCGTCAGAACGCTCGTAGTGCGGTGGTTTTTGTCTTGGCTTATATACCTGTTTGGCAGCAATATCCACGGGAGTATTATTCATCGTTTGCTCGGTAAGTGAGTCGGTCGGTAAACTGCTATGCTGGCTCATGCGCTATATCCTGTACTTACGGTCCTAAGAGGATGTTATTTCAAAAGCCATTATAAAACACATAAGTGTACGTATGTAAACTAAAATTTGACCAATCAGGCAAAACAAACCTGACCCAGTACAACGCCTTTACTTGCACCAGTTACAGCTGGCAAGTTACCAGTTTCGCCCATTAGGGTTTGGCGTGCCAGCCACGCAAAGGCGACGGCTTCGACCCAAGCGGGATTAAGCCCTAAGCTGGCAGTGGTTTCTACTTTGCAATGAGGCAAATGTGCCTGTAAGCGGGTCATTAAATAATCATTTAATGCACCGCCACCGCAGACGTAAACCGAGCTATTTTCTTGTGCATTAATAAACATATTGATTTGCATACTAGCACTCATGGCGGTCAGCTCAGTGAGCGTTGCCTGTACATCGGCTGATGAATAGCGAATATGAGCAGATGCTTGGTCAAATTTTTGCAGCTCGCTTTGTAGCCATGCTAAGTTAAAGTCTTCACGCCCCGTGCTTTTCGGATAGGTTCGCGCAAAAAACGGATGTTCTATCAGCTGGTTAAGTAGCGGCTCAACGACTTGTCCTGACTGCGCCCATGCGCCACCAGCATCGTAACCTTTATCAGTATGCAAAGCTGTCCACGCATCTAATAATAAATTGGCAGGGCCGGTATCATAGCCAATTACCGGGCTCTCATCGGTTGGCAATACCGTGATATTGGCAATACCGCCCAAGTTTAATAACACTCGTGTGCTATCAGGTGTGGCAAATAAGGCTTGGTGAAAGGCAGGAACCAAGGGCGCTCCTTGCCCACCAACAGCCATATCGCGGCGGCGAAAATCACTGACCACACTAATGCCAGTACGCTCAGCGATGATGTTGGCATCGAGCAATTGCAAGCTAAAACCCATCTGCGGACGGTGGCGCACCGTTTGACCATGACAGCCAATCGCCAGCACCGACTCTACATCAGTATTGGACTGCTGCAATAAATTATTGACCACGTCGCTGGCAAATTCAGCATATTCTTTACTAGCCCAGCCGAACCAGTCTAATTCGCTGTTTGGTTCACCCACTGCTGGTACTAATTCTTGCACACCATTAGGCTGACATAAAGCCAATAACACTTCACGCAGGCGCGGTGGGAAATCCTGACTACGAGTGGCTAATAGTCGCATGGGTTGTTGAGTATTTCCTTCACCACCGAATTGACAAAGCACGGCGTCCATACCATCTAAGCTGGTGCCAGACATCATGCCGATATATAAGCCATCATCGAAGTTTTCAAACACTGTTTGCTCAAGCGCATCGGTCAAGGTGGCATAATTTAAGTCGTCAATATGCGCTAAGCTATTTTCTAGACCATTATCCAAAGTGTTATCTAAATTATTATCATAATTTATAGTCGAATGAGTATTATCATTGGTCTCAGCAATCGATGTAGGGTTGGTCATGGCAATTTACCTTAAAAAACGCTAGTATATCTGTCAAATTCTAACATCTTTTACCGGCTACGAGACTTTAATCCCATTTCCAAAAACCAGAGTAGTGATAAACGAGTGCAAGTACTACATTTAGTAGATAGTAGACTAAACGAGTTTGACGCTGCTAATCGTATTTTTTTGGCTTGGTATAAATAGCCCAAACGCTTTACCCTTTAAATAAAGACAATAAAGAGAGCATCATGACCACCCAAACTTATACCCTAGAAGAACAACTTGCCTTAATCCAACGCGGTACACAAGAAATCCTATCTGAAGAGGATTTGGTTAAGAAGTTGAAACTGAATCGCCCGCTACGTATCAAAGCAGGCTTTGATCCCACCGCGCCTGACCTACATTTGGGTCATACCGTATTGATTAATAAGCTGAAGCATTTTCAAGATTTGGGTCATGAGATTTATTTTCTAATCGGTGACTATACCGCCAAGATTGGTGACCCTTCTGGCAAAAACAGCACGCGTCCGCCCTTGACCGATGAGCAAATCAAAGTCAACGCGCAGACTTATGCTGAACAAGTCTTTAAGATTTTGGATAAAGAAAAAACCAAGATTGTCTTTAACTCTGAATGGTTCAAGGATATGTCAGCGGGCGATATGATTCAGCTTTCTAGCCAGTTGACCGTCTCACGCATGCTAGAGCGCGATGATTTCTCTAAACGCTACGCGGCGCAAACGCCAATTGCTATCCATGAGTTTTTATACCCATTGGTGCAAGGTTATGACTCTATCGCGCTAAAAGCCGACGTCGAGCTTGGCGGTACTGATCAAACCTTTAACATCCTGATGGGGCGCACCCTGCAAGGTCGTTATGGTCAAGAGCCACAAGTTTGTATCACAGTGCCAATTTTAGAAGGACTAGACGGCGTTAATAAAATGTCTAAGTCACTTGGCAACTATGTCGGCATTTACGATGCGCCGGGCACCATGTACCAAAAGCTGCTGTCGATGCCAGATACCTTAATCCGTCGCTACTTTGAATTTTTAAGCTTTAAGCCGATGGAAGAAGTCGAAGCGTTAATGGCAGAGATGGAAAACGGTCGCAACCCACAAGAAATCAAACGTATTCTTGCTGAAGAACTAATCGAGCGTTTCCATGATGCTGATGCGGCTGCTAATGCGCACAAATCAGCGGGTAACGTACTTGCTGATGGCGAATTACCAGTCGATTTACCAGAAGTGACGTTAGAGTTAGAAGGGCAGGACGCATTATTTATCACGCAGATATTAAATCAAGCAGAGCTTGCCAAAAATAGCTCATCGGCTAAAGATATGATTAAACGTGGCGCGGTAAAAGTAGATGGCGAAGTCGTCGATGCGGGCTTTAGTTTAACTGCTGGTCAGACAGTCGTTATCCAAGCAGGCAAAAAGGCGTATGCGAAAGTGACGGTTGCTTAATAAGTGAATGGGACAAGCTATTGGTATTAAAAATAAGGTCGACATTGATTGTCGGCCTTACTTATTTTGCGATATGAATATACTTCGGCAGTATGTGATTCGTACATTTATAATAAAATTTAGGATTTGAAAATGAACCAAGCCATTCCCCAAGGCATCTACCGCCATTATAAAGGCAGCCTTTACCAAGTATTGCATACCGCGCAGCATTCAGAAACGGAAGAAATATTAGTTGTTTACCGCTGCCTATACGGTGAGTATGGCGTGTGGGTACGACCATTAGCGATGTTTACTGAAACTGTTGAAGTTGATGGTAAGCAAGTAGCTAGATTTGAGTTAGTTAAAGTATTAGCTAATTGATATCTCAAAATGTTCAAAATTTATTGCACAAATAAAAAGCGACCCGTTAAGGTCGCTTTTTTATATGGATGAACAACTAATCCTGTAAAAACCCTTTTAATACTTTATAAAATCCAACAGGCTCATCCATTGGTATCGCATGACCTGAGCGGGGCAATACGACCTCAGTGGCATTAGGTAGCATTTGGGTGATTTTTTGCTGCCATTTAGCATCATATAGCTTTGAGCGCCCGCCAATCAGATTGACCACTGGAATAGTGACCCGCTCTAAAGCGCCGCGAAAGTCATAGGGTAATGTTAAATAAGCTTGTAAGCAGCGCATCTTATGATGCCAAATACTATGATCATAAAGCGCAAGTTTGGGGTCGTTTTTATAGGTCATCACTTGTATAAAGGCTTTTGAGCGTGTGCGATTGACGGATAATAGAGAAAACAGCCGTTCGACATCCGTTGCACGGCGTTTCAGGGCAAAAGGCAGATGGGTAAAGCTTTCGATGTCAGCATAAGGTAACGTCCTATCAATCACCTCATGAAAAATATCAAACACTTCTTGCTGGCGCGTGCCAAACAAGCCACCTTGCCAGTCGGACTGGTTATGGATAGCAGGACTTTGGTCGATATTTAAATAGCGGCTGACTCTTTCGCTGCCATAACGCTCAAAATACGCCCACATCACTTGCGCACCCATCGAAATAGCGGCAACAGGTAAGGATTCTATATTACGCGCCAAGCAAATTTGCTCAATGACGGCACTGATATCATCGGCATACTGGCGCACAAAATCAAACTGGGTCAGCTTGATGTCTTTTGCCGCGCCAAACCCTCGCAAATGCGGCAGGTAAAATGCATATTTGCCAACCAAAGGTAAAATAAATGGCAAAAATTCACGTGCATCCATGCCATAAGCGTGTAGCAGCAGTACGGGTTTGCCATTGCCTATGACAGATACGGGTAGTAATGTACCGTCAGTCAAAGCGATATCAATCGTTTTCAACTGGTAGTTAGCAGGCAAGTTAATTAAATTTTTCTTCATAAGGCAGTATACCTTGTTTTCATTAAGCAATTTTATAAAGCCGATTTAGCCGAAATGCTTTATTGTGGAATTATTTATGCCACTAATGAAGGACTACTATATTAAAATAGGTAACTGACCATAGCATAAAATTTGTTAAGTGTTGAAAGCAGTTGAGCGGTAAAAGTAGCGAATTGTCATAGACTTTGACCAATCGAATCAAACGTCAGCAAGTAAAATATAAGGATATTAAGGTATGAACAAGTCGATGTTACCATTGCTTGATAGCAGCCTATATCCGCAAATCTGGCAGCAGAAAAAATTTACCAATCCGCAGGCGTTACTGTTAGCAATGCTTACGGCAGATATCACGGCAGATGCCGATGCTTTCACAAAGCAGCTGTTAAAAAATGATACTTATCAAGACTGGATTAATAGCAGTATATTTGGACGTTACTTACAGCGTAATTTTACGGCGTTCTCTCAGCAAACAGAAGACAGCTTTAATGCAGATATGCCTTTGCTATTTCGTCAGGAATTAATGCGGCACGCGCAGTATTTGCCATTAGAGCAGGTATTGTTTTTTGCAGTTGATATGCCAAAAAGCGTGCGCCAGACAAAGGTTTTAAGCACAACGGTTAATCCTGCTACCGCCATCATTAATTCTCAGAAGGTAAGTGCAAAAGCTACCATCAATAATCCGACCATGATTATCAATCAGATAGTGGTTAAGGGTAAGCAAGTCTTAGGATTTCCGATACGCCACAATAAACGTACCAGCGAACGCTTACGTAATGAGGTATTAATTCTAGACTTTCAGGAATTGCGTTTGGTTAATGAGATGAATATCAAAGGCAAAAAAAGAAGCAACATAGAGGAATCTATATTGCTTCGGTCTTACGAGTTACGTTAATGAGCCAAACGGTTGGTTAAGCGTTTAAGAATCTTGCTTAGCAATCGTTAGACCATTATAGGTTTGCGCAACCGGCATGACTTCTAAGCGATTGACGTTAATATGGGCAGGCGACTCGATCAGCCATAATAAAATATCGCCAATATCATCGCCGGTCATGGTTTTAAAGCCATCATAAACTTGAGCAGCCTTATCATCATCACCATGATAGCGCACGTTTGAAAACTCAGTGCCCGCCACATTACCCGGTTCAAGGTTGGTCACGCGCACTTGCGTACCGATGAGATCCGCACGCAGGTTTAAGCTAAATTGTTTTACAAAGGCTTTGGTCGCGCCATAAACGTTACCGCCAAAGTAAGGCCAGCTACCAGCAATCGAACCAACATTAATGATATAACCGCTATCACGTGCGACCATCGCTGGTAAGACTGCGTGCGTTATCGCCATCAAACCTTTAACATTGGTATCGGTCATGCGCATCCAGTCATCGAGACTGGCGCTGTGTGCAGGCTCTGTACCTAACGCTAACCCAGCGTTATTCACCAAAACATCGATTTGCTTGAAATCAGCCGGCAAATCCGCAATGATTTGTGGAATAGACGCCGTGTCACTGACATCCATGACCACAGGTAAAAATGCCTCGCCCAAAGTTTCTGCTAGCGCATTGAGCTTATCTAGGCGTCTGGCGCAACCAATCACGCGATGGCCATTGGCAACCAAACGCTCAGCCAGCGCTTTACCGAAACCCGCGCTTGCGCCTGTAATCAATACGTTCATCTTATATCCTTATCATTGATATTTTATACATGTGTCATGATTTTTATAACGACGGCTTGTCTTGATTTATTGGCGTTGTCTTACTTGTTAAATAACTGCTTACCAAATATTTTATCGCCCGCATCGCCAAGACCTGGGATGATATAACCGTGCTCATCTAAATGGCTATCTAGTGCGGCGGTATAAATAGTCACATCAGGATGCGCTTCATTGACCACACGTACGCCTTCAGGTGCCGCAACCAATACCAATGCTTTAATATTAGTACAGCCATTTTTCTTTAACATCTCGATGGTCGCAACCATTGAGCCACCAGTCGCTAACATTGGGTCAATGATAAGGGCTGGGCGTTTGTCCATGTGGCTGACAAACTTTTCAAAGAAGGGTACAGGTTGCAAAGTTTCTTCATCGCGCTGTAAACCAACGACAGAGATTTTCGCTGTCGGAATCAAATCGAGCACGCCGTCGAGCATACCAATACCGGCACGTAAAATCGGTACAATCGTTGCGGTCTTACCGATGATTTGCTCACCCGTGATTTCACCACACCAGCCTTCCATCGGAAAGGTTTCAATTTCAAAATCACGGCTCGCTTCATACGCCATCAAGCGAGCAAGCTCTTTGGTCAATGTACGAAACTTATAGGTGCTACAGTCTTTTTCGCGCATGAGGCTGAGTTTATGACGGACTAACGGGTGATCGATGACGGTGATTTTTAAGTCGCTCATAAGGTCTCTCTTGGTTTTTGGTCTGATGCTTGCGCAGTTACTGCGGTTGCCATTAGTATAAAAGATACAAACACTTACTGCACTTCAACCCTATATTTGGCCTATCAATAGTAAGCTTAATGCTTTAATAAAAAAGTAAGCCAAGTGCCTTTATAACAGGATTAATTTTATTTAAGCCGACTATGTTTGACTATAATAGCGCGCTGATAAATGAAGTAGTGTTTAGGCTTGCTATGATAGCAAAAAAACCGCTTTTCTGATGAAGAATCTTATGACTACACAACCATCCCATACGCAAGATAATACTCATAAAATGGATACTAACTCGATATTGTCCGAAGCTCGCGCCGCAGAAGTAGAAACTCATCCCTTTGGTCCGGTGTTACCGCCCGATGCCACTGTGATGATGATGGGTACTTTTCCACCGACCGCTGATAAATGGGCAATGCGCTTTCACTATCCAAACTTTTATAATGATATGTGGCGTATCTATGGCAGCGTATTTTTTGACGATGTTAATTATTTCAGAGTAGGCGATGAAAAGCGTTTTGACCCTGAGCGTATTCGCGCCTTTATGTTCGAGCGCGGCATTGCTTCTTGCCCGACAGTTAGTCAGGCTATCCGCGAAACCGGCAATGCCTCAGATAAAAACTTAACCGTTGTCACCGCCGTTAACCTAGATAGTATCTTGCCACAAGTGCCAAAGGTTGAGACCTTATTTACCACGGGCGGTAAAGCAACTGAGGTGCTACTCAATTTATTAGCCGAACCACCTGCCAAGTCCAAGTATCCGAAGACCAATCAAAGTATGGATTATCCTTATGAGTGGCAGAGTGACAATAATAAAAAAGCCGATGTGAATAATCTTACCTTATATAGACTGCCTTCTACCTCGCGTGCTTATCCACTAGCCTTAGATAAGAAAGTGGCTGCCTATAAAGACTTCTTTAAAAAGATAGGTAAGCTATAAAAGTGTCATACATAGAAAAATGCTATATATAGGATACTGTTATATAGAAGAGATAAGCGGTTTTAAGCAAAAAAGGCTATTTATAATAGCGGTAAAACTATTTTTAATCCTAACTGACTGATAAATAGAGGGTATTAATAATAAGGCGAGAGAATCTTTAAAATAGCCGACAAACCCCCTTGACCCCCATCCCAAAGCGCGTATAATGCCACCCAGTCGGAAGGGAAGGCGGATTGGCGTGGATTACCACTGATTAACAATAGCTAGTTTTAACCAAGCTACTACTTAATCATCCAGTCCAGAAA